>Ga0157371_10002822_pt1 | contig 16258 bp, 20 predicted proteins | sample C45metaG_FD_113462 | JGI IMG/M metagenome (GOLD analysis project Ga0157371, IMG submission 113462) | Corn rhizosphere microbial communities from Kellogg Biological Station, Michigan, USA - C4-5 metaG | ecosystem: Host-associated > Plants > Roots > Rhizosphere > Soil | place: USA: Michigan...
ATAGCTAGGCCCTGTAGCGCAGTTGGTTAGCGCGCCGCCCTGTCACGGCGGAGGTCGCCGGTTCAAGTCCGGTCAGGGTCGCAAGGCACGGTCATCTCTCGCCAGACGGCCGTGCCTTCTGCACTAGTGCAGGGCTCTGTAGCTCAGTTGGTAGAGCGTTCGACTGAAAATCGAAAGGTCACCGGATCGACGCCGGTCGGAGCCACCTTCAAATCCCCTGATCAGCCGCCAGTTTTGCGGACTCGTCACCCCCTCCAAGTTGACCTTCCGACGGGGCGGCCCAGTACGCTGTACCAGCCTTCGCCGCGTGCCTCGCAGCATCGCCACGCATGTCTGCGTAGAGCTGTGTGACCGCAAGGGAGGAGTGACCGAGGATCGCTTGAACCTCGGGAGCAGAAAGTCCGAAACGGAAGAACAACACAGCAGCCGTGTGCCGCAGATCGTGCCAATGCAGCGGCTCCTCCTCGGGAGCGAACGTCTTGATGCCGTCACGGATTTCATGCCAGTTGAGAGCGCGACTGAGATTCTTCGAGCTGATGTGTCCGCCGCGCGGACCAGGGAACAGATAGTCGTGGTCACCCTTGCTATCCATCGCCTCACGGATGAGCGGGAGCAGCGGTCCAACAATCGGCACCTGACGAGTGCGGCGGCCCTTCGTCGGGCCAACCGTCATCCGCCCGCCTTCGCCCGGTGACACCGTTCGACGGACCCGGATGGTGTTGTCCACCAGGTCAAGATCGCCAACACGCAGACCCGCTACCTCACCAAGTCGGCAGCCCGTGTAGAGCATGGCCAGCACGAAGCGTCGGTAGACCCCCGACTCAGGAAGTTCAAGTAGCAGTCGATCAATCTCAGACCGAGTCAATGCGCGAGATGCGGGGTCGAACTCAGGCCTACGCGGCAGATCAGCACCGTCGCATGGGTTGGCGTCGAGTTGACCGTCTTTCATCGCGAGCTTGAACAGATTCGACAGGAGCGCAAACGCATCGATTTTCGTTGAGAACTCACCCGTCCAACTCGAGAAGGCCTTTTCCACATCGAACGCGCGAATGGTGCGAATCTCGACGCCGCCAAACGATTGCTGCACCCGTTGCCGCCACGCCGACCGGTACCCGCGAGCAGTGGCCGGAGCCACGCGAGAGAAAAGCACCCCGCTGTAGGGCTCGAAGAGCTCTCCTAGAGTTGCCATGCTTGCATCTTTCTGTATCCGTTCGCGAACATGAACACACGCTAGCACGGCTTGTTCCTGTTCGCGAACAAACTCGCAGGTGACCCCGGTCACAGGTACTCTTGACGCCATGAGCAGAACGCCTGGGCGCCGCACAGATGACCCCGAAGACGAGACGACCGAACTCGAGGTTGACGAGGTCAACTTTTACGACGTCGGAGAACGCCTGGTGGAACTCGGAGAACAACTCAAAGCCGTCGGACAACTCCCCGAGCTAACCCGAATCCGGAAGCTCGAGCACGAATTGCAAGAGCACGGCTTAGAAGAGATCGAGCGCGATATCGACGCGGAGACACATGCCGCGCTGCGGAAGACACTGACGGGCCTTCGCACGTTTCGTCGAGAATACGACCGTTGGGAGCGAATCGTGGCCGAGTACGTGATGGCCAAGCACAACTACACCCAGCGCGACACCGCGAAGCTTTTAGGGGTGGGAGTGAGCACCATCAACCGCTGGGCGCAACACCCACTGAAGGTTCAGGAGTACCGCTGAGGCGCTGTGGGGCACAATGCTTGCAGCTTCTGAAAGAAGTCACCATTTTGTAGAAATACATGATAAAACTCGACTCGACACGCTGAGGATCCTACAAATTCGAGCCGTGACGTATTCGGCGACTAGGCTCTGCTCCGCTACCTATCCGAGCCTATCCGGAGCAGAGCCTAGTCGCCGAATACGTCACGGCAGCGCGTCTCGCGCGGACTCAAACCATGAGAAGTTACTGATAACTACTGCATCAGTCGCCTATACGTGCAACAATAGCTCCTGAGCAAGGAATGGCCCTCTTAACCGACAGCCACTCTGGCCCCTGATTTGATTGCTACGGCACCCAGGGGCTGCTCTTTTTTAATGCGCGATTTCAATAACTCTATCCGCGAATGGCTGGGCGTAATCAGTCCGGACGGCTCCGTAGGACTGATACAGAGCAAAAGAAACCACGTCTGGCAACCACAAAAGGCGCTCGTATGTCGGCGACGTCGGACATACCTGCATAGTTCGCGGAATTAATCCATCGTTTCGCACTGTTTTGATCGACATCTCGTCCGCATTTCGCTGCTTCTGAAACTTCCGTTCCTCGAATATGGCGAGGGACACTGGGTCACAATAATTCCCTCCGGACAACACAGGAAGTAGCGCACGCCAGCACTCGCTCCTTGCCACCTCGCCATTTGAGTCACGCGAGTCGATTGGACGTTGCAACGCAACGATAAGAGCTTCATCGCCGTCACCCACGAAACTCGTGAATTCTCGGATTTTCTCCTGTCCAGCAGGGCTTCTATGCGAATTCGTCGAGTGCCAATAATCTCCTCCGACTAGATCGTGGAGATCGTCTCTCATCGGCTCCAACTCCTCAACCGCAATGACATACGCGGTCATGAGATAAAACGTTGGGGCGGAAGTGCCGATACTGAACGAAGGTGCCAGATAGGACTCGTCAATAAATGCGACTGACGAACCGCGATTATTTTCATAGGCCTTTAGAAGCAGTGTCTTCTTCACATCGGCCAGGGTCACCGAACCATCTTTGCAGCCTGCAGCAGCCACCGTGACCTTTGTCGCTAGTCGGGTGCGGATCCGCAGTGAATTTAGTTCTCCCGAAATCTTCTATACAAGATCAAGATCAAGCGTCATGGGTTCGCGGCTCCGCCCGGCGCCGAACCTCAGATTTTTTTTAAAAGCGTCATGACAAAGAAGAATTGTTCCAGCTACCGCCAGCAGACCGCCAAGGCTCAACAAGCTAATTTGAACAACCGAAGTGCTGGCGGAGCTTGACGCGCCCGCCGAAACGACTGAAAGGCCTGACGCCAGCGCGCCAGCCTGGATTCGAAGTCGTTGTGACACAGGCGTAGCCTAATCACATTCACCGGTGAGAAGCAGTCGCAACGCCGAAGAATTACTGATGTGTCAAATCGCGTCACACTCTGCCACCCTCCGCGCTCCGGTTGCCTCCGACAATGCTGATGCAGTTCCTGCCATCAATAGCATGTGCCGGATGCCGTTATCCGATCAAGATCAAGACCATTGCAACCACCGAGCATGCGCATAATCCGCATGCTATTTCCTAAAGTCACTTGTGAGGCGGTAAATTCCGCTCATGACTACTGCCGCTTCTGAGCGTTATCGAGAACACCAAATCTGGCAAATACTCCGTCTGAAGATTGACGCACTGAAGACTGCCCGTTTCTCGAATCAAAGCCTTGAAAATACCCGTATCGAGATGATCACAATTCTTGAATACGCGAATCGCTCAAAGGGCAATCCGAAGCCGTCCATTTATGACGATGTCTTAGAGGCTTTGCAAAGCACGCTGAATAGCTTGAGCACAGAAGAAGGTGCGTTTGCGCAATTTACGAGTTACAGTCTGCCGTCACTGCTCCCACTCGTGCGACAACTCCCAGGGCCACCGCCCGGCCAGGTAAACAAACAATACCTAGAGGCTCTCGATAGCGCGATCGCAATGCGCGAACAGACAATTTCAGACCTCAGAACTGAAATTGGGGCACTTAGACAAAACGTCGCGAGTGCGCAAAAAGAACTGACCGTATTCAGCAGCGAAGTCCAAAAGCAGAATTTAAAGATCACCGCAGATGCAGCGACGATCACACAAGTGGCCAATACGGCAGAAGAACAACTCGAGACTGAGTGGAAGAACCGCCTGGCTACCTGGGATCTTGAACGTGCTACGAAAGATCAAAAAGTTGACGAGGATCTCGCTACGAAGGTTAGATTATTGGCTGGGTCCGCGAGCATCGGGCAGAGGCTCCTCGAATTCGCCGCTGGACGAGTCACAGCGACCGAATGGGCAGGCCGCGCAACTCGAGAGCGCCGCAACGCAATATCCCTGAGATTGGGTTCGATAATTACCTTTATGGGCGCAGTGGCTGTTGGCGCTTACATACTCTCGGTTGCCGTCACTGAAGGTTTCCAGCTGACCGTTGGCGACGGAATCTTGCGCGGCGCGTTGATTCTGGCGCTAATAGGCGTTGGCTCATTCCTTTCCGTGGAGGCAAGACGCCACTTCAAAGAAGCCGACAGTGCGGAAGAAGTGAGTCTTGCACTCACTGCGATAGAGCCGTTCTACGAAAATGCTGATTCGACCGAAAGGGCAAATGCGAGGGCGTCACTTGGCGACGCGGTCTTTGTCAAGAATGTTCTTTCTCGATTTGCCAGTCGCGACGCAACGAAACATGCCAACACAACGAGTCAGGAACTTTCAGGTATTGCAGACTTGTTAGCGAACGGCTCAACGATCGGCAAGATCATGAACCCCGGCGGCTAACTGACAGTTAGGTCTGTGCACTTCCGAAGCGAAGCCCTGAAAGTCTTCTCAGGCTCTGCCCTGCCAGGCAAATATCACGGAGTCTCGACGCCTGCCGCCCTTCGCGCTTCGCACTCCGGTTGCCACCGACCGGGACAGTGAAGCCATTTCGCGGCGAGCACCGTTGCACGGAGCAAGGCAGAAGGTCGTGCGGATGCCGCGCGTTCGCCCCTCCGGGGCACCCACGCACGGCATCCGCACGACCTCCACACCTTCGCAACCGGTCAACAGTTACCGGTCACGAACAGTACGCACACAACTCACGTCCGAACGAGTCACGTGTGCCGGCCCCTGGAATCGGGTTGCCGCATAGATCGCACGCACGAAGGCCGATCATCGCGCAGATCGGACAGTCTGGTTCTGCCATTTTCATCACCCCCTCCCCGTCATGGCACCGCCGCCGAGCAAGGAGCCAACTCACGCCGCAAACGCAGCGCGCGGCCCTCGACGGCCTCCACCTGATAAACCGCAGGTGCGGAATCCGTCGCCGTTGGCTGGGCAAGGTGTGACAGCACCCACTCCAGCCGCAGCCGCCGCTGAATCGTGCGTGTCAGTCCCGTGAACGACCAGCCCGTGCGGTTCCGTGTCCGCCGGGACGCACTCACCACCTGGGATCGTGCGCCGTACCGGTCGTGCACCCGACTGCCGCAGGAGGCAGGCACGCAATCGCGAGCGCATCGCATCGACCGTGCAGCACGCTCCAGCGCCGCCAGGTGCTCCCACACCAACGGATGCGCGGCACTCCCCTCCTGCTGCACCACGTCTTTCATGACGTAGTTGAGCGCCTTGGACAGATACCAAATCGTCTGCGCCCCGTCGCCGTCCGCACGGAACGCATCACAGCGAGCCTGCGCGCCCCACTCCACCAGGCCGCCGTCAACCTTCGACGCAGCTACAGCAGTGCGCGCCGCATCCCGCAGCACATCCGCAGAAGGTGCCTCAGCACGGGCGATGCGCACCAAAACGTGCACATGCAGCACCCCGCGGTCTTGCCACTCTCGCACGATGAAGTACTCCATCGAGTCCCAGCGATCCCGCACACGCCGCCGCGTGCGATCCCACAGCAGCCCCGCGTCACGATTCCAGGCCGCCTGCCCCGCGTAGTCATACGAGGCAGGATGCAGCGGCACCCCGCGCAGTCCGGCATCTTCCGAGCTATGCAACAACCCACACCCACACACGCCGCTAACGTTCTTGCCCGGACGTGGCACCCGGTGCACCTGGCCGAACGATGGAGCCGTTAGCGTGAGCAGGTAGAACTTGTAAAGCTCGACTGGCCCGTCAAAGACGCCAGAGCGCGCAATCGCCGCCCAATCTAGGCGATACAACTCCGCACACGACGGACAGCGGCTTTTGACCCGCGAACCGCACCGCACCCACACCCCGGAGGCCGTCTTGATTGGACGCGCACAGCCGCGACTGGCGATCTCTGCGGCCCCATTCTCGAGGTTCGAAGCAGCATCCACCATGCCAACGCCGCAGCATTAGCAGCACGCCTGAAAATCGAAAGGTCACCGGATCGACGCCGGTCGGAGCCACTGGCCATCTGCGGGCTTCTACCGTGGGTGGCCTTCACCTTTTTGGGGGCTCGCCCCGCGCCTTGGCTCTTGGCTCTTGGCTCTTGGCTCTTGGCTCGATTTCACGCACGAAGGGGCGGCGTGAGCTCGCCACACGCGAGCCCACGCCGCTGATTCTCGCGCTTATCTAGCCATCCGCTCCAGCGGGCTTCGTCGTCATCGTGAAGCCCTCGAGCTTGTTCGCGATGATGGCGTATTTGTTCGTGAAGGTGCCCGTAATCGTGACCTTGGAGATGTCCACTCCATTGCCCTTCTCCATTGCGAAGATGACCTTGGGACCTCCTGCAGGCATGATTCCATCAGGAAGGAATTGGCCCTTGTCGGTGGCCAGACCCGCGATGTACTGAGCTTTGGTGATGGTCGGGTTCTCAACGAAAGCCGCGGGCAGTTTGTTCGCGATATCTGCGGCGGAGTGGGTACTGATCCAGTGCATCGTAGCCACCAACGCGTCCACGACGCGCTGGGCCGCGACCGGGTTCGCCTTCACCCAGTCGGCACGCGCGAGCAGCCCTGCGGCGGGCCAGTCGCCGCCCAAGGCCTTCGTGGCGCCCTTGGCTGTCGCGAGGTCGACCGACGTGGTGGCGATCTTCTGCGTGGTCAACGCGCCAACTGTCGGCTGTGTAGTCATGACACAGTCGGCCGAACCGCGCTGGAGCGCGGCAATGGCGGTTGAGCCTGCACCGACCGCGAGCGTCTTGTACTGGCTTCTGGTGATTCCCTGCTGGGCGGCCAGGAACTGGGTCAGTTCGTCCGTGCCCGAACCGAGGTCCGTGACCCCGAGGGTCTTGCCCTTGAAGTCGGCGGCGGACTTCACCCCGCTTTTCGCAGTGCACATCTCGCGCTCGCCCGGGGCGCCGGACAACTGCACCAGGTTGATGACATCTTTGCCCTTGGACTGGAAATCGACCGTGTGAACGTACCACGCACCTGCCATGTCCACCTGCCCAGACGCCATGGCGTCTTCTGCACCCACGCCGCCATTCTGCTCGGTCGACAGCTCGACATTCACGCCGTATTTCTTGTAATAGCCGAGGCTCTGGGCGAGCTGATAGGGCAGGTATATCTGCTTGTCAATCCCACCCACCATCATCTTTACGGTGGGTGTCGGCACAGCGCTGCTCGTGGAGGAGGCGGTGCTCGCACCTGCAGAACACGCTGCGAGCCCGAGCGTTACCATGCCTGCTGCTGCGATGGCGGTGATAGCGCGCTTCATCATTGGATGCACTTTTCTTCCTTTCATTGTGCCGAGGGGTCTCGGCGTCGGTGATTGTGGTGCGAGGGTGAAGTTCAGATCGCCTGCGCTTCGGACTTGCTCGGCGGACGCCACTTGAGGATGCTGCCCTCCAGGAGCGCGATGAAGTACTCGGCCCCAAGCGTGACCACGGCCATGATGACCATGCACGCAAAGACCGTGTTCGGATCGAAGGTGCCTTGGGCCTGACTGATGATCAACCCGATACCGACTTGAGCGCCCAACACTTCGGCGACGAGTGCGCCAATGATTGCGAAGCCGAACGCTGTGTGAAGACTCGCGATGATCCAGGTCATCGCGGACGGGATTGTGACGTGGCGCGCAACCTGAAGCGGTGAGGCACCGAGCACCCGCACGTTGGCCACCAGGTTCGGGTCGACCTCGCGCACTCCTTGGAACGCGTTGAAGAAGACCACGAAGAACACCAATACCGCGGCAAGAAGCACTTTCGGGAACACACCGAGCCCGAAGGCCACGATGAAGATGGACCCGAGCACGATGCGGGGGATGGAGTTCAGAACTTTGATGTACGGTCCGAATACCGAGGCGAGATACTTGTTCGATCCGAACAGGATCCCGATCACAACCCCAATGACCGTACCGAGCAGGAACCCGAGAAACGCCTCCTCGACGGTGATTCCCAAGTTCTCCCAGATGCTGCCGAAGGCGGTGCCGACGGTGAACAGGTGGACGAGACTGTCCCAGATCATCGAAGGCTGGCCGTAGAAGAACTTGTCGACCCATCCGACAACGGTGAACCACTGCCAGCCGCCGATGACGATCAGGACCACGGCGACTCGTCCAACCCAGATCCAGGTCGTGCGTCTGGTGCGAACCCTCCGCGCAATCACTTGGATGTCGGCATCCCGTTCGGCTGCCAATGCCGACAGTGTCGATGCGGTCATGCTGCACCTGCCGTCTGTGCGTAGGCCTCATTCACTTCGGCACGCAGGGATTCCCAAATCTGCCCCTGCAACTCGAGGAACCTTTCTTCGTGACGGATGGCCTGCACATCGCCGCGCGGACGTGGCAGGTCGATGTCGAACACGTCCTTCACCGATCCGGGGCTGCTCGTCATGATCACGACACGGTCGGAGAGCACGACGGCTTCATCCAGATCGTGGGTGATGAAGAGCACGGACGGTCGCGACTCTTCCCACAGGTCGAGCAACTCGTTCTGCATGATCGCCTTGGTCTGAACGTCGAGTGCGCCGAAAGGCTCATCCATGAGAAGGATTCGCGGGCGGTTGATGAGCGCCGCCGCCATGGCGACGCGCTTACGCATACCGCCGGAAAGTTGGTGAGGAAAGCGGTCTTCGAACCCGGCAAGACCCACCCGCCTCAGCCAGTCGCGAGCCAGGATCGTCGCTTCTCGCTTCGGGGTTCCCAGAAGGACCGGCCCAGTCATCACATTGTTGAGGACGGACTTCCACGGGAAGAGCGAGTCGGCCTGGAACATGTAGCTGACGCCTCTGGTGACGCCATTCACCATGTGCCCACCGACCATGACAGAGCCGGCGCTGGGGCGTTCCAGGCCCGACACCTGTGCGAGGGTTGTCGACTTGCCACATCCGGTTGGCCCGACGATCGCGCAAAACTGACCGGGCTCCACGCTCATCGTCACGTCCTTGATCGCCGTGAACGTTTCCCCCTTGGGGGTGAGGTAACGCTTCGTCAAGTCTTTGATTTCGATGCGGACCGCATCATCCGGCTCATCGATCCCGATGATCGCCCGTGCGATTCCTCTTTCGTCGCTCATATGCATAAGACCTCTCTGTCTGTGCACTGCGTGCCGCACCAGCATGCGAGATCGTCGCGCAGGATGTCTCGCTTCTGCCCCATTGGCCCATTACGCGCAATCTGCACACTTCTGCGCAATCTGCGCACCCCGACTCTGGAAGAAGTGAGGCAATAATGAGCCATGATGCGACGACGGATCAGAAAGCTCTCTAGCCAAATTCTTCTGGCCCAGCTGGCGATCCTCGCTGTTTCATTGACAGTTGGATTTCTCGTCATCGCACAGACTGCCCGGCAGGAACTCGACGGTGAATATCAGGCTCGGGCCGCAGCCATTGCTCAGACTTTTGCCGAAAATCTCACGATCCAGCAGTGCCTCTCTTCTAGCGATCGTTCGTGTGGCGGCGCTGTTCAGATCCTCGCGACAGCGACGGCCGCCCGGACCGGCGCGGCGTATGTCGTGGTCATAGATATGAACAGGGTCCGCCTCTCGCATCCAGACGCGGCATTGATCGGTCGAAAGGTCAGTGAGCCGCTGGTCGCGCGGGACGGACACGTGCATCTTGGGGTTGACTCGGGAGCTACGGGTGTCACCGCCAACGCGCGAGTTCCACTGTTCGACACATCCCGGAACGTCATTGGGGAAGTGTCCGTGGGAATTCAGGAGAGTTCCGTTTCGGGCGACTTGCTGAGACAGCTGCCCAGCTACGGCATCTGGATCGCGGTCGCGCTCGCAATTGGCGCGATCGCGTCCTTCGGACTCGCGAGCCTGCTCAAACGCAGGACATTCGGGCTGGAGTTGGACGAGATCAGCCGCCTGCTGCAAGAGCGCGAGGCAATTTTGCACGGCATCCGCGAGGGAGTGATCGCCGTCGATCCAAGAGGGCGCATCACGGTCGTCAACGACGAAGCACAGCGGCTGCTCGGTCTTCCCTTGGCCGCTGTCGGTCGGCGGATCGAGGACGTACTAGAGCCTGGCCATCTCGCCGATGTACTCGCCGGAACGACCATCGTCACCGACGGTATCGTCATCAGCGACGACTACTCACTCGTCGTCAACCGAATGCCGGTCACTCTTGCTGGCCGACCCCACGGTGCCGTGCTCACCCTGCAGGATCACACCGACGTGGAAGCGTTGACGCGGGAACTCGACGGCGAACGGAGCCTGACCGAGTCACTACGGGCGCAGCAGCATGAGTTTTCCAACCGACTGCACGCCATCGAGGGCCTCCTCGAGTTGGACCGCTCATCAGAAGCTCTCAGCTACCTGCATGAGATTCGCGGCATCACAGCGGATTTCGACCAGACATTGCGCAGTCGAATTCGATCGCCCCAAATAGTGGGGCTAATGCTCGGGAAGGTAGCCGAGGCACATGAGCGGGGGATTGAACTCACCGTCGCTCCAGAAACTGATCTCGGAGAAGTGCCGCGCAGCATCCATTCGCTCATCACGATCATCGGGAATCTCATCGATAACGCCTTCGACGCCCTCATTGGCACCCCTCCACCGCGACGAGTGACCGTGAGCGTCCGGGAGACGGCCGAATCACTGACGATCGTCGTTTCCGACAACGGTCCAGGGATCCCGGATGGGGTGATCCGTCAGATCTTCCTCAAGGGCTACACGACCAAGCGCGGCACCCTTGCGCGGCATGTCGGCCTCGGGCTGTCACTCGTAGAACAAACCGCGACGAGACTCGGAGGCGAAGTAGCCGTGTCCGATGGGCCGGGTGCGCGCTTCACCGTGACACTCCCGCACTCGCCCGCACTAATTTCAGAGGAAGCGCAATGAACGACGAGCAGCTGAAGGTTCTAGTGGTCGACGATGACTATCGCGTCGCGTCTGTGCACGTCGGTTATGTCGAGCGCATCGACGGATTTCGAGTGGTTGGCGAAGCGCACAGTGCCACCGAGGCCCTTTCTCTCAGCGACTCGCTGAAGCCAGACGTGGTGCTCATGGATATCTACCTGCCGGACGGTGACGGCCTGGCCGTCGTGAAACAACTCCTCTTGGGCTCGTCCCCTCCCGCCGTGATCATGATCTCTGCTGCCAACGATGCCGAAACGGTCCATGCTGCGCTCAAGCTCGGGGTTGTCCATTACCTTGTCAAACCCTTCGCATTCGACACTCTCTCAGAACGGCTGGGTGCGATTCGTGACGTCTCAGTCCACGTTGCGAACTTTCCGGAGGAGGCCACTCAGGAAGACATCAATGCGCTCTTCGACACCCTCCGCGCAAAGCCATCGTTGGTGGAGAGAACATACGACTCCCACCTCGCACCGACGCTGCAACTTGTCTATGTGGCTCTCGCCGCGAGCAAAACTGCGATGTCGGCATCCGACATCGCCATACAAGTCGGAGTCAGCCGAGCGACCGCCCAGCGGGCGCTCACCCAGCTCGAGCAAAGCAATACCATCACGCTCGAGTTGAAGTACGGGCACACCGGACGGCCCGAGCACCGCTACAGCATCAAGACAAAGTCGCGCATGGGTCATCGAAGCGGATGACAAACAGCACCTGGCATGGGTCGCCGCCAGCTGGACACGTCAGCGCTGCGGATGCCGAACGCCGCAAACCCAGGCTCCCGCATAGCAGTCGGCCTGGCGACCAACATGCCGAACAGCTGACGCCAGCCTGACGTCATGGAAAGAGAGGCCGTTGCCGGCCGTACGCCTCCTACCTCAGTGAGTCCACGGTAGGAGCTTCTCGGGGTTGCGAACCGCCCAGATGTGCGTAATCCGGCCGTTGGCGATGTTGAAGGAGTAGGTGCTCACCGTCACGCCTGCCTGCTGTGCGACCAGACCCGGCTGACCGTTGACCGTTCGTTCCAGCAGAGTCATGTCGTGAATCCGATCTGTGAGCTCGAGCCAGGTGTGGACGACGCCGTCCCGACCTTCGATCGGCTCGAAAAAGGCTAGTGCCAGCCCACCGCCGTCCGCCGTCGCAACGACGCTCGGGTCGAGCAGACGGACGAGCTCGTCGATGTCCTTGGCCATCCACGCACGCTTAAAGCGGCGAACCACCTCCGACTGCATGGCGAGCGGCGTCGCCGTTGTCCTCGACGCCTGGATGCGACCGCGTGCCGAGGAGGCAAGTTGGCGGCATGCGCCGGGGGTGCGCCCCACGATGTCAGCGATCTCGGTGAACTTATAGCAGAAGACGTCATGCAGAATGAAGGCGACCCGCTCAGCCGGCGTCAGCGACTCCATGACCACCATGAGCGCCATGCTCACCGATTCGTCGAGCGTGACTCGGTCTGCGGGGTCTATGGTGATGTCCTCTGCCCGCGTGGGTTCAAGTTCGGATGGCTCGGGAAGAGGCTCGGGGATCCATGCGCCGAAGTAGCTTTCGCGCCGTGTCCGCGCTGACGTGAGCAGATCGAGGCAGATTCGGCTGGTCACGGTGACAAGCCAGGCGCCCGGATTGAGAATTTCCACCCGCTGTTCAGGAGACAACGCGTACCACCGTGCGTAGGCTTCCTGCACGGCGTCTTCCGCCTCGACCAGGGAACCGAGCATGCGATACCCGATATTGACCAGATGTCTGCGCTCGTTCAATACCGAGGGGATCTGAATCCTTGTTCTCCTTGGGTCGGGACCTTCTGCCACGGTGAGCCACCTCCTGGTTCGTTCATCCTCTTCCCTTATACGACAGGGGGCCGGCCGAAATGTCAGGAACGCCAGCCCATGCTTCAGGCGAGGGGCCGCTGGCGCGACGTCAGATCGTGAACCGGCCGAGTCCCCAGCCGGTGACAGGGCCGCCGTTTCGGACCACCGGATGCGGATCACGGATGCTGTGGCACAGAGCAATCCGCGCGCCGACACCTGACATTTCCGGACGCTGCGATGTCGAACAGGTATGAGAGAGAACGAGAATCAGATGAGTGACTTGCACGACACGGCCGACCGTGTCGAGATCCAGGCTTTGCGCGCCGAGTTCAGCGATGCGGTCATGATGCGTGATCGCACCCGGCTTGCCTCGTTGTTCACGGCCGACGGAGTTCTGCGGATGCCCAACATCCCTGCCGAGTCGATCGGGCCGGAAGAGATCCGTGTGCATGGTGAACGCCTTCAACAGCTGTGGCAGTTCTTCATCCAGACCACACATGACGGTCCCATCCGACTCGACGGTGACCTGGCCTCAGGACGTGCCTACGTGCACGAGATCGCACGAACCACGGACGGCCGGGAGGGTATGAACTACGGGATCTACCACGACCGGTACCGACGCACCCCTGACGGCTGGAAATTCAGCGAACGCGAGTACGAGGTTCGCTATCTCGACGAGACCCCGCTTCACGGTTCGTCCCCTGATAACGCGCTTGCGAAATAGCAGGCTCGCGGCCCCTCTTCACGAATGGAGATTACGTGACACTTCACATTGAAGATCAGCACTTCACCGCGCCCGCGGCATTGGCGACCCTGGAAGGGGTCGCTGCGATCCTCACCGAGCACGGATTCGACGTCGAGTTGCTCGACGACATGACGGATGCCCGAGCGCGCGTTCGGGAATTGATCCCGGTGGGGGCCTCCGTTTTCACGAGCGCCAGCGAAACCCTTCGCCTCTCCGGCATCGAGGCGGACATCAACGACGGCGATCGTTATGACCCGATCAAGCCACGAATCGTCGCGATGGATCGGCAGACGGAGATGGACGGCATCAGGCGATTGATGTCCACGCCCGACTTTGTCGTCGGCAGCGTGCATGCGGTGACTCAGGATGGATCACTGCTCATCGCTTCCGCTAGTGGCAGCCAGTTGCCCGGGATGGCTGGGGGCGCGGCGCACGCGATCTGGGTCGTCGGCGCGCAGAAGGTCGTGCGCGACCTCTCTGCTGGACTGCGTCGAGTCGAGGAACACTGCCTGCCCCTCGAGACCGCACGTGCGCAGAGAGCCTATGGCCACCCCAGCGCGATCACCCGCTTGCTGATCCTCAAGAGGGAGCCGTATGTGGGTCGCAGCACGGTTCTCCTGCTGCGGGAAGCCGTGGGATTCTGACCTGGTGACGCGACGAGAGTCGCCGTCACTGTCTGCCGTCGAGCGGTCGGCCCTCCCGACGGTTATTCCACGCGCCCGTGACACAGAATGAGAGGACGCCCATCCTCGCCGACACCTGGTCGATCAACGTGCCGAACCTAGAGAGCCCCGGCGCTCACCCCGAAGGTGTCACAGGAGGTTGCTCCCCCGTTAAGTCCCGCGAGGAACCACTTCTGGCGCTGCTCACTCGAGCCGTGGGTCCAGCTCTCCGGGCGAATCTGGCCGCTCGCACCCTGGATGCGATCATCGCCCACCGCGGACGCCGCACTCAGCGCATCCTTGATCTGCTCCTGGGTGACGGGCTTCAGGAATGGCGTGCCGTTCGAGTCGGGCACCGTGGATGCCGAACCAACCCAGGCTCCCGCATAGCAGTCGGCCTGCAGTTCGACCCGGATCGTGTTGGATCCCGGCCCGGTGTCGCCATCGCCGGCCCGCGAGATCACGCCGTCCAGGTTCTGGATGTGGTGCCCCCACTCGTGTGCGATGACGTACATTTGGGCCAGCTGCCCGCCTGAAGCGCCGAACCGGTCGCGCAACTCGGTGAAGAACGCGGTGTCCAGGTAGATGTTCTGGTCGGCCGGGCAATAGAACGGGCCGACCGCGCTCGAGGCGGTGCCGCATCCGGTGTTCGTCGAACCGGAGAAGAGTTGCACGCCCTCGGCGGGAGAACTATACGCACCGCCGTTCAAGGCCGGGTACTCCTCCGCCCAATAGGCGTCGAGCGCCGCGGCGGTCCCCTTGACGAGGCAGTCCAGGTGCGTGTTGGCATCCGCACCGGTCTGACACTGGTCCAGTTCCTGGGAGGTGCTGCTCCCGGAGTCCCCGCCGATGCCGCCGCCGCCGACAAGGCCGGTCAGGTCGACGCCCAGGAACTGCGACAGCACGAACAGCCCGATGACGACGAGTGCGCCACCGCCGCCGACCGCCACCCCGGTGCGGCCCCGCCGGCTGGTCTTGCCCGAACCGATGTTCGCGCCATCGTTGAAGCTCATGGCTTAACTCTCGCATCCGGGCGCCCGTCTGGACAGTCCCGTCCGCATTGTCGTGATCGGGCGGTGCGGATGCCACAACCGCGGCATCCCGAAGCCCGAGGGCAACTCGCCGGAATCGAGGCGATCGCGGAAGGCGCCCGCGAGGTGTTCGCGGCGCACACAAAGCATGACACCCAAAAGGGGGTACCTCGACGTACACTCGAACGATGTTGACACTCGTGATCATCCTTCTGATTGTCTGGGCGGTTCTCGCCATCCTCGGCTTCGCGATCAAGAGTCTGCTCTGGCTCGCCATCGTCGGGATCGTGCTGTTCGTCATCACCGCCCTGATCGGCTTCATCCGAAGGGGCGGGCGCGCCAAGAGCTGAGCCGTCATGGCAGGGGTGCAGGGTTCGCGGGTATCCTCGTGAGTTGACCCCGATCCGAAAGTCACCGCATGCCTGAGAGTCCCCTCGCGGCGACGCCGTACGAGGTGCTCGGTGTGAGCGCTTCGGCGAGCGCCGAAGAGTTGCGGCGTGCCTACCGACGGATGCTGCGCGCCGCCCACCCGGACACCGGCGGCTCCGAGGCCCAGTTCCATGCCGTCCAACTCGCCTGGGAGCGGGTGGGGACCCCGGCGAGCCGGGCCATCTACGATCGCGGCCACACTGTCGCCGAGCCGGCCGCCGCATCCTGGGTCACCCGGCCGCCGCGCCCCCGCCGCGACTCGCGCCCGCTCGCCCGCTCCTCCGGCCACCCCGGCGGCTGGAACCGGGAGCTCTACCTCGGGCGGCTGCGCGAGTGGGTCGGCCTGGGATCGCCGATCGCAGACCCGTACGACGCGGCGCTCGTGCGCTCGGCGCCCCGCGACATTCGCCACCTGCTCGCGGACGCTCTCGCCGAGGAGAGTTCGGCACGCTCGCTGTCCGCGCTCGGCATCGCGTACACGATCTGGCACGACGTGCGCACAGATGCGGGCAAGCTCGATCACATCGTGCTCGGGCCGTCGGGGCTCTTCGCCCTCCTCTCTGAGGACTGGGGCGGACCGGTGAAGGTGCGCCGGGGCGAGCTCGTGGGCGACGCGCTGGACGGAGACCGCCCGTTCCATGCCCTGGCGTCGAGGGCGAAGTCGATCGAGA
>Ga0157371_10002823_pt1 | contig 16254 bp, 13 predicted proteins | sample C45metaG_FD_113462 | JGI IMG/M metagenome (GOLD analysis project Ga0157371, IMG submission 113462) | Corn rhizosphere microbial communities from Kellogg Biological Station, Michigan, USA - C4-5 metaG | ecosystem: Host-associated > Plants > Roots > Rhizosphere > Soil | place: USA: Michigan...
GTCTGTCAGCTCCAGCGGCTTTTCTACAGGTTGCGGATTCTCTGAAAGTTCTTTTGGGAATGGGATTTCAGTAGTTTGGGTACAAGCGCTAAAAATAAGGCAGCCTGTAAGCAGCAGTAAAAATAACCTAATAAACATTCTCATGCTTTTAGTTTAGATAGTTAAAGTATTTAAAATAGCAACCTTCTTTTTCTGTCTGGTTTCGTTCGGAAGAAGAAGCAGTTTACGTAAAGTAGGGAGAGAAATAATATTAATTGAATTAAATTAATATTGGATATTGGATAGAACTTTTCCTGATCAAAGATATATAAAAGAAGTTATGAAGGCAATTTTTTAAAAGATAATTTAAATGGTTATGACCAGCAGGGCTGATTAAGCTTTCATTCACGCTTGCCATGATACGGAACCCTTTTTAGTAGCAACATCTTGCCTGGTTAACGTACTTAATTTCCTCTTCTTTCCTTTATTGTTCAGTAAACAAAGAAACTTTACAATTGTTGCTTTTATTTTTTAAAAATAAAATTAGAGTTAAACTTCCTGCGTTTATATTAGTCTTTCTTTTTTTAGTTTAAAAAATAAATTTTTCCTTCTCTTCAATTGAATAAATATGCCTTTGTCTAATCGATTAAAAAACCAGCATCTGCTTTGGCGGGCCGCTTTTGGGCCAATGGCTGAAAACGTAAAACAGCTTGATCACGTGTCGCAGAAAGAATTGTATGCTATTTTATTAAAAACTTCTTCCCGAAAACCAGATGCTTTAAATGTTGCTTCTGATACTTACGACGGTTTGATCAAAGGATTGCAGGATCTGGGGCAAATGCAAAAACTGTCGCAGGAGCAAAAGAAACAATTTCGAAAACAATCTGTAGAGGATATCAAAAATCTGAATCTGACCTGGCTAAGTGAGATGATCAATAGTGAAGCCCAATTGCGCGAAAAGATGAGCTTATTCTGGCATGGACATTTTGCCTGTCGTGTCGTAAATATTTATTTTCAACAACAACTTTTAAATGTAATCCGCGAAAATGCTTTGGGAAATTTTGGTGATTTGCTTCGCAAAGTTAGCAAGACAGCGGCCATGCTTTCTTTTTTAAATAATCAACAAAACAGAAAGCAACATCCCAATGAAAATTTTGCGCGGGAAGTAATGGAATTGTTTACAATGGGAAGGGGAAACTATACGGAAACTGATGTAAAAGAAGGCGCTAAAGCGTTTACAGGATGGGGTTTCAATTTAAGAGGAGAGTTTGTGCAGCGGCCCTTCCAGCATGATAATGGTAATAAAACTTTCCTGGGTAAAACAGGAAATTTGGATGGAGATGACATCATTGATATTATTTTGGAACAAAAAGCAACAGCAAGATTTATCACCCAGAAAGTGTATAAATTCTTTGTAAATGATGAAGTCGATCATCAGAAAATAGAATCGCTTGCTGAGGGTTTTTACCAAAGCAATTACGATTTGCAAAAGTTGATGAACAATATTTTTTTGAGCGATTGGTTTTATGAAGAAAAAAATATTGGAACGAAAATAAAATCACCCGTCGAATTAATTGTAGGTGTCAGAAGATTAATTCCGATGGAATTAGAAAAACCCGAAGCCCAATTATTATTTCAAAAAGTGCTTGGACAGATTTTGTTTTATCCTCCCAATGTAGCGGGCTGGCCTGGTGGGAAAAACTGGATAGACAGCAGCGCGCTGATGTTCCGGATGCTCCTTCCCCAAATACTCACTGATTCTGAAGAGTTTCTAATTTCTCCAAAAGACGACGATGATATAATGATGGGCAAAGAAGGAGTTGATAAAATGAGTAAGCCAAATCAATTGAATGTAACAGTAGCGTGGGATGCGGTAGTCAAAGTATTTGATAAAACATCAAAGGAAAATCTTTTTGAAACGGTGAATAATGTTGTATTGCAAACAAAAAATTCAATCAACCAAAATGTTCTTAAGAGATATGTAGACAATACTTCAAGAGAAGGTTTTATAAAATCAACAATGGTTGAATTAATGAGCACGCCTGAATATCAGTTGTGCTGAATTGTTGTAAGAAATAGAAGATGAAGAGAAAAGTTGATCCTCAGTTCAATTTATAGTAAACAAACAAAAAAGTAATTTATGCTTTTAAAACGCAAAGAGTTTTTACAAATTGGTTCATTAGCTTCTGCATCTTTAATGCTGCCAAAATTTTTAAAAGCTTTTGAAAAAACTTCATTTGTTCCAGAAGGAAATAAAGTAATGGTTGTGCTTCAATTCTCTGGTGGCAACGATGGTTTGAATACGGTGATTCCAATCCAAAATGATATTTATTATAAATCGCGGCCGAAATTAGGAATTCAAAAAGAGAATGCTTTACAAATTACCGGCGAAGCAGGATTGAATCCTGCTTTAAGTTTTTTCAAAGAATTATTTGACGAAGGAAGTTTGGGAATTATGAATAATGTCGGTTATCCAAATCCGGACCGCTCTCATTTTCGGAGTATGGATATCTGGCAAAGCGCTAGTGATAGCAATGAATATCTAAATACAGGATGGCTGGGAAGATATTTGGACGCACAATGCAGCGGCTGTGATAAACCAACGCAGGCGCTTGAAATAGATGACGTTTTAAGCCTGGCCTTGAAAGGCGAAAATCTGAAAGGGCTTGCTTTAAGAGATCCGAAGAAATTATACAACACCAGTAAAGAAAGGTTTTTCCAGGAAATAAATGCAGCTCATGATCATGAGGAAGCTTCCGTCGATTATTTGTACAAAACATTAAGTGAAACCTTAAACAGCGCCGATTATATTTATGAGCAAAGCAGGCGCCATCCATCTTCGCAAACTTATCCTGCGACTCAATTAGGAAAGAATTTGAAAACTATTTGTTCGCTTATTTTAAGTGATATAAATACCAAAGTTTATTATGTTAGTCTCGGTAGTTTTGATACCCATGTAAACCAGGAAAATCAGCAAAAAAGATTATTTACTGAATTGAATGATGCGATCAGTGCTTTTGTAAAAGATTTAAAAAGTAACAACCGTTTTCAGGACGTAGCGATTATGACTTTTAGTGAATTTGGAAGAAGGGTCGCGCAAAACGCAAGTGGCGGAACAGATCATGGAACGGCGAATAATATGTTTTTTATCAGCGGCGGGTTAAAAGAAAAGGGACTTTTAAATGCAATGCCTGATCTGACAAACCTCAACGAGGGAGATTTAAAATATACAATTGATTTCAAAAGCGTTTATGCCACACTGTTACACAACTGGCTGCGGGCTGATGACGAAAGAATTCTGGGAAAAAAGTATGAGACCATGAATTTTATATAATGCTATTGCTTCGCAAAAAATTCTTATTTTCCTCCTCTCACTTCCGTGCTATCTTTTGCAATGGCAGTTTCTGATGTGAATTTCAATAGTGATCAGAAATTAAATCTCCAACAAACAACCTCAGTTAGTGAATGAACCGATTCAATGTTGAGTTCGCGCTTGCGCGTTCGTTTACAATAATTTTATTTTTTCAGTTAGAAAACAAGACGTTTTCTTCTTCCCCGCTGAACTTCTATGCGAAACTTTTTGTATAAAAACTTTTTTTATAGGTAATAAATAATTAACATTGTATTCACTTATCAAATTAACGCTTATATAATTCATGTGTAAAGTTTGCAATAGAACGCTTCTTTTAGTAATTATTTTCCTTGCATTTTCCCTTCACTCACACGCGCAAACCGCTGATCTTTATTCATACAGCGATCTCTCCATGTTTTCTTTTGCAAAGCAAAAAGATTCTTTAAAAAAAGCGTGGGATTGTCCTCAATTGTATAAAGATAAAGCCACCCAAAAAAAGTACAAGGAAATCTGGAACGCCAGAACTGAATTTATTACCAGTGCTATTGAAGCAAACAGCTATATTAATGACGGTAAGATCTACAATTATATAGAGGCGATCATTTATGATCTTTATAAAGCCAACCCTCAATTATTAAAACAAAAGCCGTTGCTGCTAATTGACAGAAGTGCGTCTGTAAATGCGTATGCACTTGGTGGAAATGTAATTGCGGTCAACCTTGGGCTGATTACATTTGCACAAAGCCGCGAGGAACTGGTGCTGGCAATTGCTCATGAGCTTTCTCATAACATTCTCAATCACCCTGAAAAGTCAATGAAGGAAACGGCTGAATGGCTTACTTCTGATGAATATAAAAATTCATTAAAAGCGGTGTTGGATTCAAAGTACCAGCGCCTCACCCGGCTCAAAAAGGTAATGGAATCTTATACTTTCAGCAGAAGCAGGCATAGCAGGTATCATGAAACCGATGCCGATTCCTTAGCCATTATCCTGCTAAAAAACAGTCATATTTCCTTTGATCCGGAATTTTTTTTAAGGCTAGACAGTAGCGATAACGAATACAGGGAACCTCTTAAAAATCCAACAAAAAGCTATTTTGCTTCTTATCATGTCCCAATCGACGATGCCTGGTTTAATCAACGCAGCAAAGGCTTATCGTCGCATACTTATAATTTCAACTCTTCTACTGTGATAGTTGATTCATTAAAAACGCATCCTGATTGCGTGGAAAGGTATGAAAAAACAAAAGCCGAGATCAACATAACCGGCAAATTAACGCCTATTCCGGCTGAAATAAAAGTGCGCGCCAACAAAATGTTGATTTGGAACATATATGACAATCTCAGTCTTACCGAATGCTTGTACCGTATTTTTTTAGAAAAAGATAAAGGGAATATTGATCCCTGGTACGATTTTATGAGTTACAATGTATTATCCGGATTATATTATTCGAACAAACAACTGAACCGCTTCAATGCGGTTGGAATTAAATCCAAGGAATTTATCTCCAAAAACTATTATGAATTGCAAAATCTGCTGGAACAAATGCCTGCTACTACGTTGGAAGCACTGATCAAAGCCGGCTCAAATGCCACTTTTTGGAGCAATTTACCACCGGATGCAAAAGGAATGAAAGCTTTATTTGCCTCTTTAAATTTTGATACTGATAATGCTACAAAAGCTGAGGCTGCTGCGGCTACCAACTTTATGAATTCGAATCCTTCCAGTATGTATTGCGAATTTGCCGAACATTTTAAAAAATAAAACTAAAACTAGACAAATATGAAAAAACAACTCCTTACACTTTTATTAAGTGTTTCCATCTTTGTTGTTACTGCACAAACAAAAGTATTTAAGGAAGTAAGCGAAGACATCGCCACCCAAACCCGCGGCATCATCCAGGATAATTCTTTGGTGGGGTACGTCATCTTTACGCGGCTGGAAAAAGCAAGCGAAGATTCCTTTAATTACAGAATCACTTTGATGGACGAAAACCTGAATGATATCGGGACGGTTAATTTTACTGAGATCGGTCTAGACCTGGAAGCGGTGGCATTTGACCAGGATGTACTTTGTCTCGCTTATTTGAAAAGCAGCACGGACGGTAAAGTATTTAAAAGTAAAAAGCAAGCAAGGAAAACTGACGTGGATGATGATGTGCTTACCCAGTTTCTTACACTCAACGGAAAGATAGCAAAAACCAATTCTTTGCCGGTAAACTTAAATTCAATGCTAACCCAGAAGGCGCAAAGCTGGGTTCATACCGGTTATGAGTATAGCGGAAATTTAAGCCACCAGGTACAGCTTCAAAATGTTTCAGGAAAAGGATTTGCGTGTTTTTATGGAGATGCTGACGGATGTAATTTGATTGCCTACGATTTTAAAGGCAATCAATTATGGAAAAAAAGTGTTGATGACAAGCAGGACTTTGCTTTGCTTGCTTCCAAATCTGATATTTACCTGTTGGAAAAAGAAAAACAAAAATACATTGAAGGCGGCTGCTCACTGACCGGCTATAATTTTGAAGACGGGAAAAGTTATCCTAAAATAGCCATACAGGATAAAGATGGACGTTCCCTCACAATAATGAATTTCGGTAATGATCCCGTTACAGGGAATCCCTTTGTCTGTGGAAAAATCATTGATACAAAAAATGGTAATAAGCTAGGCCTTGTAAGAAATTATACGCATGCGCCTTATGACGGGGTTTATACAATAGATGTAAATGGCCATAACAAAAAAGATTTGAAAGAAACATTTGTACATTGGAATGATGGCTCGCAAAAGCCCGGAATTTCCAAACTTGGATATCTGAGCGACACGAAATCGTTTAACGTATTAACGAGCGCTTTCAGGGATTATAATGGCAACACTTACTTTGTAGGTTCTCAACTAATTAAGAAAGTAAAGATCGGCTCTATAATATCTTCTGTGATAACTGCCCCCACGATCATAGGGCCAATTATGATTCTTGCAGCTGGTACGAGTAAATGCAAATTACTTGATGCCAATGTGGTGAAGTTGTCTCCTAAAGGAACGCTTAGCCTTGATAATACCATTGCCTGTGACGATTCAAGGTTCTGGCGGTCAAATACTGATTTTGCTACGGTAAACGGCGGACGAAAATTCTACAGTCTCGATGACCCGGAATCTAAAACCAGTTTTGTTGTTGCTGATGACTCAAAAAACATTATGATCTACAATGTGGATCAGAAAAAAATTATACGGACTATTCCTCATAAAGCGGAAGGTGTTCAAACTACCATTGGGCCTGCCAAAGATGGCCACTTTATGGTAATAGAGTATAATAAAAAAGAGAAATACACCAGGCTTTCTATTGAATCACTAAAATAGAAAACCGTAAAAAGCATGTTCAAAAAGGAGAAATGAAAGCAAGTCGAAAGTATTTCAAGCTTTAAGATCGATGCCAAATGTGCACAGAAAAATCTGCGCCATCAGCAGGAAAAACATCATATTGCCACTGAAGAACACGATAAAAATTAATCAAGATTCGTGGGCTTTATTGAGAAATATCGGTCATTAAGCTCTAAACGTCCGTGGACGATAGAAGTGGTAAATAATTTTGATAGGAATTGAGTATTTATTAGTGGCTTGTAAGAATATCAGCTAGCCTGGAGCAACGATCAGTAAACGAACAAATAATATCAATTCTTATTTCGAACCGTGGCTAATTTCCTGATTAGTGATAACAGATTAAAAAGTGGCGATGGGTGACCGATTTGTCCGTCATTCCACGACAAGTTTCTTCTCCAGGTTTTCCAAAGAAACTCCTTTCGTTTCAGGCACCTTCGTCAGTACCCAAATGAGTTGCAGAACCATCATAAAGGCGAAAAACGCGAAGATCGGCCACGGATTATCTTTAAAAATTCCGTCATCTTTATCCAGGAAAACGGGTGTGATCAAAGTAATAATTGCCGCAAAAACCCAATGAGTACCGGCTCCGAAAGATTGTCCGAGAGCCCGTACATTATTCGGGAAGATCTCTGAAATAAATACCCAGATAACAGCGCCTTGCCCTATTGCGTGAGCCGCAATGAATAACAACAGGAAAGTCATCAGTAAGGCTGCGCCCGCATGCGTATAAAAACACCATGCCACCATCGCAAGGCTAAGAATGTATCCCAGTGAACCAATAAATAACAGCGTTTTTCTTCCTGCCCTGTCTATGAGGTAGAGACCCACAAACGTAAAAATAAGATTGGTTCCTCCTATCGCTATAGAATTAGCGAGCGATTCTTTAGCCGCCAAACCGGCCCTTTCAAGAATCTGTGGGGCATAGTATAAAATAAAGTTGATTCCCGACCATTGATTGAAAAAGGCAACAAAGAAAGCCAGCCCCATCACTTTAGAATATTTATGACTGAAAAGCCGCACTTTCCGGCCGGACGACACTTCATGCTGATGACTCTGAATGATCGAATTCACTTCTCCATCTACATCTGCAACGCCGAGATTAGACAGAATCTTTTTCGCTTTGGCCACCTGGTTTTTACAGGTGATCAGCCAACGCGGACTTTCAGGAACGCCTATCACTAAAATTGAATAAATGCCGGCAGGAATTACCAGTGCGCCCAGCATGAAACGCCAGTCACTAGCTCCTCCAACTCCTTTCAAAAAATAGTTGGATAAGAATGCGATCATTATCCCAAAGACAATATTGAACTGGTAAAGGGCAACCAGTTTACCACGGTTAGCGGGTGTGGAGATTTCTGAAATATAAGTGGGGGCGGCCACTGATGATACACCGATACCAATTCCGCCAATGAAGCGGAAAAACGAAAAGAAATATGGCCCCGGTGCAACGGCCGTACCAATAGCCGAAATGGTAAACAGTATTCCGATCCATATCAGCACTTTTCTTCTTCCATATTTCTGAGTAGGAATACCGCCAAAGATTGCGCCGATGACCGTTCCCCATAACGCCATTGACATAATGAAGAAACCATGAAACCACGGCGATAAATTCCACAATTCTTTTATCGGCAGATTGGCGCCGGAAATAACCACCGTATCAAAGCCAAAAATAAATCCTGCCAAAGCCGCAGTGATAGCAATGCGGATCACATATATGGATGTACCGGTTTGCGGCTTTGTTGGAGCTGTTTTGCCTGTCAGCTGATCCGTTTCTGTGAACATAAGTTGTGTTTTAGGGAAATAAACGTTCGCACTTTTAGCAATTTCTATAACGCAGCCATATTAAAAAATAAGCCACGATAAATATATGCGATTATTTTATTATCAGGAAAAATGGGATGAAATATCTTTGACGTATGTTTTGTCCCTTCCACACTCCTCGCCAGTAAGAAAAATTATTGAATTAATATTTGAAGTACGAAATATAACAGGTATTTTTAAGTAACCGTTTGCCAGAGCGACGGATTTATAATTTTACTGTTCTTATTTATCACTTATGTAAAAAGAAGGAATAGCAAAATCATAAATAAATAAATTACTTAATTGCTAATATATCTTTAGGAATACAAGCACTACTATTTGGAAAAAATCCGTCTTTGGAAAAATCTAAAATTATTGCGCTAGTTGTAGCGTCGTGAAGAGTGATTAAAATAAAAATTGAGCAGTAGTAGAAAAAAATTATTGTGTGTTTCGGTAGAAGGTTAGAATGAAAGCAGCACGATCAAAATAAATTAATTTCATTTAAATAAGAATCCATTTATGAATAAAGTAAAAGTAGCAGCATTTTCAGTTTCCCTGGATGGTTTTGGAGCCGGCCCTGGGCAGAGCTTTGAGGATCCAATAGGTAAAAGAGGTCATGAACTTCACAATTGGCTGTTCCCCACAAAAACTTTTCAGCAGATGATTGGCAAGGAGGGTGGAACAGAAGGAACAGACAATGAGTTTGCAGAAAAGTCGTTTGAAAATATTGGTGCGTGGATAATGGGCCGCAATATGTTTGCGCACAGTCGCGGACCATGGCCGGATGATAACTGGAAGGGCTGGTGGGGCGAAGAACCGCCATACCATGTTCCGGTGTTTGTTTTGACACATTATGAACGGGAACCGTTAACGATGAAAGGAGGAACAACATTCTACTTTGTCACCGATGGTATTGAATCTGCGTTGAAAAAAGCTAAGAACGTTTCTAACGGAAAAGATATACGAATTGGCGGCGGCACATCTACCGTTCGTCAATTTATACAAGCGGGCCTTATAGATGAAATACATCTGGCAATTGCGCCTGTTTTTCTCGGTTCAGGAGAAAATTTATACTCAGGAATCGACTTGTCTGATCCAAGATTCACACAAATACAAAAAGTAAATGGAGAAGCGGCTACTCACATTTTATTGATAAAAGAGTAGGCTGCATATTCTGCTACCAACATTTCGATAAAAAATAAGCTTCCATTTAAGCCTGACAGTGGAAAGTATACATTACTTACGAATTGTTACATTTTTTATTTTTCGTTTCCAAAATATTTTTCTGGAAGTGAATGTCCAATCCTTTCTTTTGTTCCAAATAAATTTTGTCGAATAACATTTGCAAAGTATCCATTGGCAGTATTATTGGTTTACGCACAAACGTTGATTTACATAAAAATAAAAAATCCTTTTAATTGTTCTTTTACTGATCATCTATTGAAGTGTGTAAGGCGTTTTATAGATATCTACCGAAACGATCTTTACAGGTATTAATTTTGCAATGATAAGAAGATGGAATTCAAACAAGTTTTCAGGTCGCTGGGCAACCGGAATTTTGCCTTGTTTTTTACAGGCCAGCTTTTATCAAGGATAGGCATGTGGATGCAAAGGACTGCGGTGATCTGGGTCGTGTACAGTATAACACATAGTGCGTTTATGATTGGGGTAGCCACCTTTGCGGAACTTTTTCCTTCCTTCGTGTTTTCTATTCGCGGTGGCATCATAGCAGATAAGCACGATCGCTTTAAAGTACTATTAATAACCCAGAGTTTGTCGGCATTACAAGCGGTTGTGCTCACCATTTTTGCGTTCATGGGAAATTATAATATTCCCCTTATTCTCGGCTTGAGTGTATTCCTGGGAATTGTCAATGCTTACGATGTGCCGGTAAGACAATCAATGATTAATGAAATTATAGTGAACAAGGATGATCTGCCGAATGCCGTAGCATTAAATTCTTCCCTGAATAATCTGGCCAGGTTGGCAGGACCAGCGCTGGCGGGATTTGTTTTGGCAAGATTTGGTGCCGATTATTGCTTTCTTGCAAATGCAGTCAGCTTTATTGCAGTTATTGGAGCGCTGCTCATGATGAAATTACCTGCTGGATTAACCAGCGGCCATCTGCGCAAATCAAAAGGTAACTTTAAAGAAGCGATACATTATCTATCAGAGAATAAAAATCTTGGTGTTGTGATTCTGATCGCTGCCTTATCAAGCTTCCTGGTTTTTCCTTATGTCACGTTGCTGCCTGTTTATGCAAAGGTGATCTTCAAAGGTGACGCCGCAACGTATGGATGGCTAAACGCAGCGATTGGTACCGGTGCTTTAGCCGGTAGTTTTTATCTCGCCGCCCTTCCACCAACCACCAACTTCAGAAAGGTTTTACTGGTCAACACCTTTTTAGTGGGAATCAGTTTACTGTTGTTTGCCTATATTCATAACCTGTATTTAGGACTTCTATTCGTACTGGCCGGGGGATTTGGTACAATTCTGCAGGGTTCCATTATCATGACAATTGTGCAACGTGACACAGCTGCAAAATTCAGGGGAAGAATTATAAGCATCATGGCTATGGCGATATTTGGAATGCTGCCTCTGGGAAGTCTTTTGGTCGGCTACTTAGCACCGATTTTAGGAACACAAAATACTGTTTGTATCGAGGGAGCGCTGGCATTAATTATAACAATTGTCTTTTATAAATATTTAATAAACGCAAGTTTTAAAATTAAAAAAAATAAGAAATGGAAAACAACAGAACAGCCCTTTTAGTTATGGACATGCAGTCAGGGATTTTGAGCAGGTTACCTCAAAAGACGCAGTTTGTAGTAAAAGTGGCAGAAGCCATAAAATACGCGAGGGAAAACAATATTCTGGTAATATTTGTGCGTTTGGGTTTCCAAAAGAATATGCCTGAAATAAATCCGGCAAACAAGACATTTCGGCCAATAAAGAAAAATTTAATTGATACCGACCTGGAAGCTTTTATGCAAATTGACCCGGGTCTTGGCATTGAAGAAACCGACATTATTGTCAATAAAAAAAGAATAAGCGCTTTTAGCGGCAGCGATTTAGAGATCATCCTCCGGTCGCAGCATATTTCCCATCTGGTGCTATCCGGAATTGCCACCAGCGGTATTGTATTATCCACTATCCGCGAAGCTTTTGACAAAGATTTCGGCCTTACGGTTTTATCAGATGGATGCATTGACCTGGACGAAGAAGTACACCGTATTCTGATAGAAAAAATATTTCCAAGACAGGCAGAAGTGCTGACGGCTAAAGATTGGGGTGGAAGATTAAGAAACGGTAAGTAACTAATATTAATCATACTTGTATCGGCATGTACTAAAAATGAAGGTGCGAATTTTTCCGTTTTAAATAATTAAACCAAAATAGATCATGGTCAGTGCAACGGTATCATAAAATGCATGAGAAATAATTGGGTACCACAAATTGCCTTTGTAGCGCCAAAGCAAAAATGTCCATAAAAGGCCACCGAGAAAAGAAGGAATCATGCCAAAAATCCCCTGTTGCGAATGATATAACCCGAACAGGAAACTGGTAAAAATGCCGGAAAGCCGAAATGAATAGGGATACTTTATAAGCCATTCCTGAATTTTTATTTGAATAAACCCACGAAAAACGATCTCTTCATAAAAGCCACCAATTATCCATGCTGCAAGGATCGTAACAATCAGATTCGACAACTTATTTCTTATGAAGTCATATTCGGTATACGGTTCCACCACAAAAAAATGCGTTATCACTGGGTGGTATATCCATTTATTAAAAGCGATCAAAAGCAAGGCTGATACAATTCCCACAATAAAAGTGCGATTTGTTAAGCCCTTGCGTTTTAATCCCAAATGCCGGAGTGTTTTATTTTGCTTCCTTAAGTAGAAAATCATCACTCCTAAACACACAATTGCATACGAATAAAACGGAAGCGGAACAAAATGAGGAAATAAAACCAGAAAGGCTATCATCACGGCTGTTAGTATATCCTGCCTGAAATTCTTTTTCTTCATGAGGTGAATTTACAATTAACGGTGATGTTCTGATGTGCGATAGTAACCGCATTTTAGATAATCCGTGCTCAAATATAATTAAAATGAATAGGACGGGTTATCCTGCAACTTTTTATACAAAAGCCGAGTCCACTCCATTATATTTGTTGTTTCCTATTCCTAATTATACGATTCAACAATGCATGAACAATTACCATTCATGCTGGCGCTCGTTGCAGCCATTGTGCTCATCGAGATGCTCGCAAGAAAGCTACGCATCGCTTACCCGGTATTACTGGTAGTGGCCGGCTTGTTCATCAGTTTTATACCCGCTTTGCCCAAAGTGCAGGTAGATCCAAACATGATATTTTTTATTTTTTTACCACCGTTATTATTTGATGCAACATGGAACATTTCGTTCAAAGAAATGAAAAAATGGTGGCGCATCATCAGCAGTTTTGCTTTTTTGGTGGTGCTTTTTTCTGCATTGGCTGTTGCGATCTTTACCAACTATTTTATTCCGGGTTTCACCCTTGCGTTGGGTTTTTTATTGGGAGGGATTGTGTCGCCACCTGATGCCGTAAGCACAGCAGCTATTACGAAGTTTGTAAAGATTTCCAAATCTACAGCTGCCATTCTTGAAGGAGAGAGCCTTTTTAATGACGCTTCATCGCTCATTATTTTCAGATTTGCGCTGATAGCCGTAGGTACAGGACAGCTTATTTTTCAGCAGGCCATGATCAGTTTTTCATGGATGGTCATTGGCGGTATTGGTATAGGGCTGATTTTTGCATGGCTGTTCATGCAGGCGCATAAGCGATTGCCTACTGATGCTTCTTCTGATATTGCTTTCACCCTCATTGAACCTTACTTTCTCTATTGGATTGCAGAGCATTTGCACAGCTCCGGGGTATTGTCTGTAGTGGCTGGAGGCTTGTTTCTGGCAAACAACCGGTTTAGATTCTTATCCAGCGACAGCCGGGTAAAGGGATATAATTTTTGGGAACCCTTTATTTTTATTCTGAATGGAATTGTATTTATGCTGATTGGTTTGCAATTGCCGCAAATAGTTGAAGGCCTTCGGGCGGATGGTGTTCCATTACTAACGGCGATTAAGTACGGCGTTTGGGTAACTGCTATTTTAATAGGAGCGAGAATGATCAGTTCATACGTGGCACTGATCGCTACGATTATTTTCAGACCCGGTGTAGCTCCTGCAATGCGCGACGGACGAAGAAAGTGGAAACTACCTTTGCTATTAGGTTGGACGGGAATGCGTGGTGTAGTCTCCCTCGCAGCTGCTCTGGCAATCCCGGCCACGATGCAGAACGGCGCGCCCTTTCCTTACAGAAACCTGGTGCTCTTTATTACGTTTATGGTCATCCTGCTTACGCTGTTAACGCAGGGCCTTACCTTGCCATATTTTATAAAGCGATCGAAACTTTTTGATAGTTTGAATGATACTCCTGAAGAAGAGGCGCGCTTGAAATTAAGAAAGGAACTGGCGCTTTTCACGGTCGGGTTGCTAAAACAAAAACAGGAAAAGGGATTGTACAATGATCCATATCTGCTTCGTATGGTCACCCAGTGGGAGGATAAGATCAAAGATCCGCAAAACTTTATAATGACGCCGGAACGCAAGCAGCATTATTTAGAAGTGCTGGAAAGCCAAAGGCAGTTCCTTGAAAGGTTAAATAAAGATCCTGAATTAGATGAAAACGTGGTTCGCTGGCAGCTTTACCAGATTGACCTGGAAGAAGAACGGGTCAATCAACTTTAATGATTGTTGCATCTACTAGAAAACGAAACAATCTGCCGGCAGTAAGCCAACAAATAATTTGGATTTTTATTTATTGAAGGGAAACGACACGAATTCGCTCTGCCGTGGCGGTGTCTCCAACCGCCATTCCTGCATCAGGATCAGAGCGGCCCACATTGAAAATGTGTGAACGGAGCCCAAAGAATGCTTAAATTTGTATCAGCACTGAACCGTTCATGAACGCAGGCAATAATAATACAAGCCACTAAAAAATCAACGTATGAAGAAAATAGGATTTTTATCTTTTGGACATTGGGCCAGCCATCCCTCTTACAAAGTCCGCTCAGCAGGCGATGCCTTGCTCCAGTCCATTGATCTGGCCGTCGCTGCTGAAGAGATTGGTATGGACGGCGCTTATTTCCGGGTACATCATTTTGCACAGCAGCTCGCATCGCCGTTTCCGTTACTTTCGGCCATCGGCGCTAAAACGAGTAAGATAGAAATTGGAACGGCTGTTATTGATATGCGTTATGAAAATCCGCTGTACATGGTTGAGGATGCCAGTGCCGCTGACCTTATTTCACGCGGACGTTTGCAATTGGGCGTAAGCCGGGGATCGCCGGAGCAGGTAATTGACGGCTGGCGTTATTTCGGTTATCAGCCGGGTGAAGGTGAGGATGACGTCGCAATGGGCCGTCGTAAAACGCTCGAGTTCCTGGATAAACTTCAGGGTGCTGGATTTGCTCAGCCTAATCCAAGCCCGATGTTTCCCAATCCCCCGGGCTTATTACGTGTGGAACCTTATTCTGAAGGTTTGCGCAACCGTATCTGGTGGGGCGCCGGTTCTAACGCCACAGCAGTTTGGGCTGCTAAACAGGGAATGTTCCTTCAAAGCTCTACATTGAAAGAAGACGAAAGCGGAAAGCCATTTCATGTGCAGCAGGCTGAGCAGATCAGGCTATACAAAGAAGCCTGGAAGAAAGCAGGCCACCAACGGGAACCACGGGTTTCTGTGAGCCGGTCAGTTTTTGCCTTGGTTAATGACATGGACCGTTATTATTTTGGACAAGAAGCAGAGCGAAGTGATCAAATTGGTTTTATAGAAAAAAATAAACGCGCCATTTTCGGAAGGAGTTATGCCGGAGAGCCTGGTGAGCTGATAAAGGAACTTGCAAAAGATGAAGCCATCGCGGAAGCTGATACACTTCTTTTAACGGTACCGAATACGTTGGGTGTTGATTACAATGTACACGTCCTGTCCTCTATTTTGAAGTATGTTGCTCCTGAATTAGGTTGGCGGTAAGCATTTCATTTTATTTGCTTTTCAGTAAGAATGCTATTTTTCAGTAAACAGGCTTATGGTGTAATCCAAGAGAATTGTGCCACCGGGTTGTCCATCACCGGGAATTACGATCCTCGTCTGCGGATATTTTTGTTTTACCCTTAAAACCGTTGCTGGCCACGCTTTTGCGTTAGCATCTTCCAGAAATCCTTGCGACCCGCCTGATTCTTTTATTAAGCATCCGCCAAAAAACATGCTGTCTTCACGAAAATAGCCTACAATATTATCTTTCGTGTGTCCCTCTCCTAAAAATGCGGCATACACTTTTTGGCCCCGGATATCCAAAGTAAGGCTGTCATCCAAGTCTTCAAAAAGCGCGCAAATACAGTAAATCAACAAATATTAATGATTTTAATTCTGAAGATAAACCTGACAAGATAAACTGTGCAAAAAGCTTCGTCAACGCACAAAGAGAGATACCAGCACCAAATGGGAATTATGATGACTTTCCCATGTAATAAATTAAATTTCATATCCTTTCAGCAGGCGCTTATGCCACCAATAGCAATTTTTCGAAACTTTATAAACGAATATTTTCCACATTTTACAATACTATAAACTTAGAAGAATATGTCTTGTCACCGGTAACTAATCTTATTATATAAATCCCGCGAGGAAGATTAATTGGGAAAGTAA
>Ga0157371_10002831_pt1 | contig 16234 bp, 14 predicted proteins | sample C45metaG_FD_113462 | JGI IMG/M metagenome (GOLD analysis project Ga0157371, IMG submission 113462) | Corn rhizosphere microbial communities from Kellogg Biological Station, Michigan, USA - C4-5 metaG | ecosystem: Host-associated > Plants > Roots > Rhizosphere > Soil | place: USA: Michigan...
TGCAAGTGTTTAAGGACGCTTCTTTTGCGAAGCGCATTCGACAATGTCAATAATTCGTTTCGTTCTTGTTTCTTCCCGCTTGAGGAGTACAAGGCGTTGTAAGATGGCTTTTCGGGTCGATTTGCTGAGGCCAAGAAAGAAGTCATAGGCATCCGGATTACGTTGCAGCGCTTCGGCCAGATCTTTAGGTATAATCAGTTCTTCAACCTCATTTAATAGGTTCCAGGAGCCATTTTGCTTGGCAATTTCAATGCTCCTGTGACCCGCTTCTGTCATGAGATCCTTATCGATAAGCTCAGCAACCTTTGCTTTGTTGATTTTCGACCAGGTGCTTTTTGCCTTCCGCCTGGTAAATAGCTGATGGGCAGAATTAGGACCTGCTTTAACCTTTTTGCTGTCTATCCAGCCGAAGCAGAGCGCAACATCAACGGCTTCGCTCCAGGTTAAGGTAGGTACGCCGGAGCTTTTAGTATAAAAGACAAGCCATACAGACTGCTCGCTTTGATGGTTTAGTTCCAACCAACTGCGCCAGGCTGTAAGGCTTGCGGGGTAAAATATCTTTATGTCTTCTTTTTCCACTTACTTGACAACCGTAGCCTCTAGTTCTATGGTTAAAGTTGCGAATAATCCTTTTACTTCAAGTAGTGTAGTAGCTTGCTGTATTCCATTTTGCTGAATAAAGGAAGCATAGAGGTCCGTACAGGTGCTGAAAAATTCCTGCGACGAAGTCGTGTAAACATTCAGCCGGACAATGTTTTTGCATGCATAGCCGGAGGTTCTGACCAAGTGCTCCAGATTAGCGATCGTCTGAACAAATTGGTCCCTCATGCTTGCGGTGCTTGGAACGCCATGTTCATCAATTGCGACCTGTCCGGAGCAGTATAGGGTTGAATCTACTTGTTTGACCTCGACAGCCTGTACCGAATTTGTGTTTTTACCCCATGCCCATGGGTCGAATGATCTTTTTTCCATTATCTATGTTTTGATTAGGAGACAAAGATGGCTCGGGGCGAAGACAGCCTTATGTCAGGGGTTTGGTTGAGCACCATAATATTTGTCAAAAAAATCTTGAAGGGTCATTTTGTGCTGATCAAACTTCTCGGTGAGTACGTTCATATGCCGGACACGGTCCAGGCGAAAGTAACGGAAATCGTTACGTAAGCGGCAGAAAGCTATAAGCAGCCAATTTTCTGTGGTACTGATCAGGGCAAACGGCTCAATAGTCCTTGTGCTTTCCGCTCCTTGCTCATTGATGTAATTGATGCTTATCAAATGAAAATGCGTTAAGGCATATTGTATCCTGGAGATGGTGTTTGTGTTTCTTTCCCTCTTCTCATTCTGTTTAAAACGGGTTCGCTCCGACAGAAGATTGACCTTCTCTTTTTCCTGGGGACGAAGAACGGCCTTGATCTTGTCGATTGCCTCTGTATAATCCCTCACAAAAGATTCGTCTTTGTTCATGAGCACAAGTTGTTCTGCAAGGATCAGCGCATTAGCCTGACTCTCAGAAAACATCACAGGTGGAATCCGATAACCACTCATCAAAGTGTATCCTTTCCCGTCTTCGGTCAATATCGGGACACCTGACTGCTCCAGTGCTTTAATATCCCGGTAGATCGTTCTTATGCTCACCTTGAATTTTTCCGACAGCGTTGTTGCTGTGATCAGCCGCTTGGTTTGCAATTGCGTCAGAATTGCTGTAAGCCTGGAAAGGCGCTTAAGATCATTACTGTCCATTATGCTAATTACGGTGTTTGCAGCCGGATTACTGGTGAAGTCTATTGCTTACCCGAGCTTGCGTCGCAGCCATTTACGAACGGGCTCATCATACCACTTCAAGCTTGCATATGCCAAAGCAAGACAAGCAATTAAGATTAATAATGCATAAGGCCAGACTTCCGAAACGGTGACGCCTTTATGGTCGCTGATCCAGGCTACCCAGAAATACAGGAGGAAAAAATGCACCATGTAGAGCGGGTAGGATATGTCACCCAGAAACTTGCAGATGCGGCGTTCCCGGTTGGTTTGGATCACACCACTGGCACCAAGATAAACGATTAACGGGAATACGATGATAATACATACAGATTCGTAGATTCCATTCATCCAAAGGTTCTCTGCACCACCGATTCGCGGCATATAGAGTACAATGGCAACCAATATACTGCACAATAAAAATGCATGTTTAATGCGCGTTGGCTTCGCTACCCGGGAAAGGAGCAATCCTGCGAAGAAGGGATACATAGTTCGGGTCAGACCCAGGCGTACTTGCTCTACGTTCAGTGTCCATCCGCCGCTGACGTCACCATTGGGGCCGGTAATGGCGGTATGAGCCAACACGATTGCAGCGACCAGCACAAATAGGGCAAGTGCTTTGTTGGATAGTTTCCGGAGGCCAATTGCATACAGGATATTAGCTACGTACTCGAAGAACAGGGACCAGCCGACGCCATTGAGCGGGTGCATTTCCTGCCAGCCCCGGATGTCTAAAGACACGGGAACGGGTAGTACCGTATAGCCGATCAGCATAACCAGCAGCATCTTCCAGACCGGAACGGTGTGGATCAGTGGCCAGACTGTAGAATCAGTGAAGTAAAATCCAATGGCACCCAGGGTCATTCCCAGTACCACCAAAGGTTGAAGTCGTTCGATCCGCCGTTTAAAGAAAGTACCAACGCTCATCTTTTGCCAGCGGTCATCATAGGCATAGCCGATTACAAATCCCGAGAGGAGGAAGAAGAAGTCGACCGCGAGATAACCATGGTTGACCACGATATCCAGGTGCCCGGTTCCTAAGGGTTCTGCCAGGTGAAAGGTTACGACAATGATGGCGGCAACGCCACGTAGTCCATCTAAAATCGGGTAGTGCGGCTTGGTAGAAAGGCTGTTGTTATTCATTCGTTTTAGTGTCGGCAAATACAGGTTGGTACGCTAAAATATAAAAACAAATGAAAAAATGTTGAGCATCATGCCACAAGCTTTAAGATTATGGAAATATGAAGTTGTTTCTTATATTGGTTGTGGATATCTGATGGGTGACATGCGAGTAAGAGGTTAGGAGGCGTGGGCTGAAATCAGATGGTTGTAGAACACCAAAGACACACAATTAAACCGTTATATAATGAAAACATTTAAATTTCTGCCTGCACTGGCCGTAATGGCCCTGTTGTTTACTTGTGATCTGAAAGCCCAAGACGCAAACACCTGGAGTACCTACAAAAATGGGGAGATTGTCCCAGATACAGTCGCTTTAGAAGATTACCTACCTTTGAAAGATCGTGTGCCTACGATGGAGGCCGTGGTTGAGCAGCCAAATATAACCAAGCAGGAACTGTTCTCTCGCGCCAAACTTGCGATCCAGCGTACTTTTTCTAACAACAAGCTGAGTACCTCGAACTATGATCTGGAGTCTGGAATCTGCAGCATCAATAACTTTTACGACATCAGTGACATGACCGCTTCTGCACGATTGTCCGGAAGTCCAGGCCCTGACCAGTACTACTTCAATGCCATCCTGATGCTGGTTGTTAAAGATGGTAAGTACAAGGTAAAGTTGGAAGTTCCTGAGTATGCCTATGGAGATGTGTCTAGATATTACTCCTATGCCGATTACCAGTTGGCAGCCAAACCGCTCACTTCCCTGGCTAACCGCAAACAGGTCAATAAACGTCAGCGTATGCGTGTGCTCAAAACGTTAAACGAGAAGATGTCCCGGACGTTTAATCTTGTGTTAACGGAAATGGACAAGAAGCTGGAGACGGACTTTTAAGTAGGTGTAATGAAGCTATACGTTCAGGATCAATTATTGCCAGAATCAGCCGCGAAATGCCAGAGGGGCAAATGAGGTTTGCTTTTTGAAGTAGTTGGAGAAGTGCGCCACATCGTCGAAGCCCAACGCATAGGCAATATCTGCCACGCTCCATTGAGTCTGCTTCAGTAGGATCTTGGCTTCCTGGGTCAGGCGTTTACTGATGAGTTCTGTGGTGGTCGCGCCTGTGGTTTCCTTCGTTACCCTATTCAGGTGGTTTACGTGCACGGCCAGGCGATCCGCATAGTCTTTTGGGGAACGCAAACTGAGCCGTTGGGTGGCGGGATCAAGAGGGTACTGCCGCTCCAGCAATTCAAGGAATAACGAAGAGATCCGCTGTGAAGCGTTTTGGCTGGTCGGCATAACAGATAGGGGTTGCAGCTTCTGACCGTAATGGATCAATTCCATGACCAGATTGCGCAGCAGATCAAATTTGTAGGTGTAATCACTTTCCAGTTCCCTCAACATCTTGCGGAAGATATATTCTATTTCGTTGTTCTCTTGTGCGGAGACCTGAAATACGGGAATTTGTCCGGGTTGAAACAGGGGTAACTCATCCAGGATCACCCCCGATTTTTGTTGAGTTAAGAATTCAGGTGTAAAGATGCAGAACATGCCGCTTTGATCACTGTCCTGAGGAACCCAGTGATAGGGGATCTTGGGTGTGGCAAAAAGCAATGCATGTTTTTCTATGTCAATGACTTTGTCAGCATATTCTGCCCGGCTTTTCCCATTCAACCAGCTGATCTTGTAATAAGCTCTGCGGCTGTAAGGCATGCTGCGGGTGCCGGTTTCTTTGTTGAACAGCTTTTCGGCCTCAAATACATTGAAATGTCCGATCTCTTTGGCCAGACCATCGGGTTGTGAAGCTGCATTGCGCCGGTAAAAATCATCCAGTGAGGAGTGCATGTTTATCATTCTTTAGCTGTTGATCAAATATAAGCAGAAGCCGCGGCAAAATTCCTGGCTTCTGCTTAAAGCTGTGCTGATTACAAAAACATACCACCTGCAACTTCGATGCGCTGGCCATTTACCCAGCGTGCATCATCACTGCAGAGAAAGGCAACTACGCCGCCGATATCTTCAGCTACTCCGGGACGGCCGAGTGCAGTTACGCTACTGATAAAGTTTTGCAGTTCCTCATTGCTGCGGAGATGGGCATTGCCGAAGTCGGTCATGACTGCACCAGGTGCGACAATATTTGCGCGGATCTTCCGGTGACCGTATTCTTTGGCTATATAGCGTGTAAAGACTTCCATGGCGCCCTTCATGGAAGCGTATGCGGAGGAGTTGGGCGATGCGACGCGGGTGAGTGCTGAGGAGATGTTGACAATGCCCCCACCATCATGAATTAGCGGAAGGAGTTTTTGGGTAAGGAAATACGGTCCTTTAAAGTGAACGTTTAGCAGTTCATCAAAGAAGTCTTCTCTGGATTCACTAATCGCCGCGTAACCACCCATGCCTGCGTTATTGATGAGGAAGTGTATATGTTTGGTTTGAAATTTGTTTTTCAGCTGATCTTGCAGCTGTCCAGTGAAGGCCTCGAAATCTTTGATCTCGCCGGTATTGAGCTGCAGTGCTGCAGCTTTTTGGCCAGTCTTTTCGATCTGCTCGACCACCTGCTGTGCATCTGCTTCACGGGTATTGTAGGTGAGAATAACATGGATGCCCTTTTCTGCAAGGCGTAAAGAAATGTCTTTACCCAGGCCACGGCTGCCGCCTGTGACCAAGGCAATCTGCGTTGTTTTTTCCATTCTGATGATTTTTGACCACAAAGATATTGCGGCGGATAGAGGCGTGTTTGTGCCAATCAAACCGGAATTTGCGAAAATCAAACAGATTATGCTGATCCCTAGAGATCAGCTGGAAAGAAGGCGTATGCCTAGCGACTTAAGCCAAGTCGAAACCGATATCTTCGCGGAAGTACTTCCCGTCAAAATACACACGTGCGGCATCGGCTGTAGCGGATTGCAAGGCATCGAAAAAGGTGTCCTGCAAGCTGGTTACGGCTAAGACGCGGCCGCCATTGCTTTTGATCTGCCCGGATTCTGCGATCGTTCCGGCATGGAAAGCCAGGGATCTGCGGATGTTCTCAATTCCGGTGATCGCTTTGCCTTTTTCATAATCACCAGGGTAACCGCCGGCAACGATCATGATGGTTGCGGCCGATTTAGAACTGATGTTTAATGTAACGCCATTTAGTTTTCTTTCTGAAGCAGCAACAAACAGTTCAACCAGATCGTTCTCGATTCTTGGAATTACGCTTTCCGTTTCGGGATCGCCCATGCGGCAATTATATTCGATGACGAATGGTTTTCCATCCACCCTGATCAGTCCGAAAAAGATAAATCCGGTATAATCTATTTTGTCTTTCTTTAAGCCATTGATGGTTGGCTTGATGATCGTTTCTTCAACTTCTTTCAGGAATTCAGGTGTTGCAAAAGGGACAGGGGAGACAGAACCCATTCCGCCTGTATTCAGACCGGTATCGTTGTGGCCAATGCGCTTGTAGTCTTTAGCCTCTGGTAGGATGACGTAGTTGTCGCCATCGGTAAGTACGAAAACGGATAGTTCGATCCCGCTTAAGAATTCCTCTACAACCACTGTTGAGCCTGCGTCACCAAACTTACCACTCAGCATCAGTTCAAGTTCCTGTTGCGCTTCCTGGTTGTTGTCGATGATCAGTACGCCTTTACCGGCTGCCAGTCCATCTGCTTTAAGTACAATTGGAACTGCATGATGCTCCAAATAGGTGAGGCCTTCTGCCAGCGTTGCTGCGGTGAAAGATCTGGAACCGGCCGTGGGAATGCCATGGCGGACCATGAATTGTTTGGAGAAATCTTTACTGCCTTCCAGGATGGCACCTTCCTTTTTCGGGCCGATGACCGGGATGCCGGCGAGTTGTTCATCCGCCAGGAAGAAATCATGAATACCGTTTACAAGGGGTTCTTCAGGGCCAACCACAACCATATTGATGTTCTCTTTGAGAACAAGCGTTTTAACCGCCTGGAAGTTGTTCGGATTAATGTTTACATTCTTGCCGTAAGCAGCGGTGCCACCATTTCCTGGTGCGATGAACAAGGAAGTGCAAAGTGGCGACTGGCTCATTTTCCAGGCGAATGCGCTTTCACGGCCGCCTGAACCCAATAGTAAGATATTCATGTGACAAAGATACCGGTTTGACCAACTTTTTATAGTTAATGTTCAATTATCTTAAATAATACAGAACCGGGATCAACAAAGTACGGGATATTTCGTAATTTTATCGGCCAGCAACTGCCATTATGGCTCATAAAAGGCAATGGCGTAATTGTTGTAATTTTAAAGGTTTTAAATAAATAAACACAGGCATAGAATGTTAGGATTTTTAACCAAGGTTTTTGGAAGTAAATCGGAAAGAGATATTAAGGCGATCCAACCCCTTGTAATCAAGATAAACGAAGAGTACGCAAAGTTATCCAGCTTGTCTAATGATGAGTTGCGGGGTAAGACCGTCTACTTCAAAGATTTAATTGCGAAATCTCTAGAAGAGATTGATGGGAAAATTGCCCAGCTTAAAGTCGATGCAGACAATAAAGAATTGGCTTTAGCAGAGAAAACAGCCATTTACGATCAGGTTGATGCGCTGGCTAAAGACCGTGATAAAGAACTGGAAGTAGTTTTACTGAATATATTACCTGAAGCGTTTGCAGTTGTAAAAGAAACTTCAAGACGATTGGCAGAGAACCAGTTTCTGGAAGTGACGGCTACGCAGCATGACCGCGATTATGCGGCACGCCGTGCGAATGTGACCATTGTTGGCGATAAAGCGATCTGGGCAAACCATTGGGATGCTGCAGGAACGGATGTGGTTTGGAACATGGTTCACTATGACGTTCAGCTGATTGGTGGTGTGGTTCTGCACAGTGGTAAGATCGCCGAGATGGCTACAGGTGAAGGTAAGACTTTGGTGAGTACTTTGCCAGCTTACCTGAATGCTTTAGCCGGTCAGGGTGTACACATCGTGACGGTGAACGACTACCTGGCACGACGTGACTCGGAGTGGAATGGTCCTTTGTTCGAGTTCCATGGTCTATCGGTAGATTGTATCGATAAGCATGAGCCAAATTCAGAACAACGCAGAAAAGCATACCTGGCAGATATCACGTACGGAACGAACAATGAGTTCGGTTTCGATTATCTGCGTGACAATATGTCCCAGACACCTGACCAGCTTGTTCAGCGCAAGCTGCACTTTGCAATGGTGGATGAGGTCGATTCAGTATTGATTGATGATGCAAGAACGCCGTTGATCATTTCCGGACCAGTTCCTTTTGGTGATCAACATGAGTTTTACGAGTTGAAACCACGCATTGAGCGTTTGGTTGCTGCACAGAAAGACTATGTGAGTCGTGCATTAAACGAAGCGAAGAAATTAATAAATGAAGGTAAAACCGGAACCGAAGAGGGTGAAGGTGGATTGGCGTTATTACGTGCCTTCCGTGGATTGCCGAAAAATAAAGCATTGATCAAGTTTTTAAGTGAAGGTGGTGTAAAACAAACCTTGCTTAAAACAGAAAATCATTATATGGCGGATCAGTCGAAGAATATGCCTAAGGTAGATTCGGAATTGTTCTTCTATATCGATGAGAAAAATAACCAGGTTGAGCTTACAGAAAAAGGTATTGAGCTGATCACCAAGTCTGGTGAGGATGCGCACTTCTTTGTATTACCTGACGTGGGTACCGAGATTGCGGAGATCGAGAAATCGACCTTAAGCAATGAAGAGAAGGTTGCCCGTAAAGATGAATTGATGCGCGATTACTCCATCAAGGCGGAGCGTATCCACTCGGTGAATCAATTGCTTAAAGCTTATACCTTGTTTGAAGCTGATGTGGAATACATCATTGATGAGGGTAAGATTAAGATCGTTGATGAGCAGACCGGCCGTATTATGGACGGTCGCCGTTACTCTGATGGTTTACACCAGGCGATTGAAGCGAAAGAGAAGGTAAAGGTAGAAGATGCCTCACAGACTTACGCAACAGTGACCTTGCAGAACTTCTTCCGGATGTACCACAAACTTTGCGGTATGACAGGTACAGCGACTACTGAAGCTGGTGAGTTCTGGTCGATCTACAAACTGGACGTGGTGGAAATTCCTACGAATCGTGCGATTTCAAGAAAAGATCAACAAGATTATGTGTACCGCACGGTACGTGAAAAATACAATGCGGTAGCAGAAGAGATCGTTCAACTGACACAAGCCGGCAGACCGGTGTTGGTGGGTACAACATCTGTAGAGATCTCGGAGTTGTTGAGCCGCATGCTGAAGCTTCGTGGTATCAAGCACAATGTATTGAACGCGAAGATGCACCAGAAGGAGGCTGATATCGTTGCTGAAGCTGGTCAGGCTGGTCAGGTAACTATTGCCACCAACATGGCTGGTCGTGGTACGGATATCAAGTTAGGCCCAGGCGTTAAAGAAGCCGGAGGTTTGGCGATTGTGGGTACAGAGCGTCATGAGTCCCGTCGTGTGGACAGGCAGTTGCGCGGTCGTGCTGGTCGCCAGGGTGACCCGGGATCATCGCAGTTCTTCGTTTCCCTTGAAGATAACCTGATGCGTTTGTTTGGTTCTGAGCGGATCTCGAACATCATGGTGAAAATGGGAATTGAAGAGGGTGAAGTGATCCAGCACTCGATGATCACCAAATCTATTGAGCGTGCACAGAAGAAAGTAGAAGAGAATAACTTTGGTATCCGTAAGCGTTTGCTGGAATACGATGATGTGATGAACTCACAGCGTTCTGTGATCTATGCAAAGCGTAGAAATGCTTTGTTTGGCGAGCGTCTGGATGTAGACATGAGCAACATGGTGTTTGACGTAGCGGAAGATATCGTTACTGAATATAAAGAGGCTGGAAACTACGAAGGCTTTAAGCTGGAAGTGATCCGCAACTTCTCTATGGATACAGAGATCGATGAAGCGGAATTTAGTTCAAAGAATATTCATGACCTGACTGATAAATTGTTTGCTGAGGCTTCTGAATTCTACAGCAGAAAATCGGAAGCGATCATCCATCAGGCATTACCTGTATTGAAACAAGTGTATGATGAGCGTGGTAGCCATATTGAGCAGATCGTTATTCCATTTACGGATGGTTTAAGGGCAATTCAGGTTCCGGTTAACCTGAAAATGGCGATCGATAATGAAGGTCGTGAGATCAGCAAAGCCTTTGAAAAAACAATTGTTCTTGGGTTGATCGATGAGTCCTGGAAAGAGCATTTGCGCGAGATGGATGAGTTGAAGCAGTCGGTACAAAATGCCGTTTACGAGCAGAAAGATCCATTGATCATCTATAAAATGGAAGCCTTCAACTTGTTTAAAAACATGTTGAATGCGGTAAATAAAGAAGTGGTTAGTTTCTTGTATAAAGGCGGTATTCCGGTACAGCAGGAAGCCGAGCAAGTGCGTGAAGCACCGCAACCACCAAAAGCAAGTCCAAGAATTAAGACTTCTAAACCGGAGTTCCAACAGGAAGGCAGCAATGCTATGGTTATGGATGACACCCGGGAGGCCGTTCCACAACAGCCAATTCGTAAAGACGTGGTTATTGGAAGAAATGAGCCATGCCCTTGCGGTAGTGGTAAGAAGTACAAAAACTGTCACGGCGCAGGAATGTAATTTGTAATACACATATAGAATGCCGATTTTTGTAAAAGGAAATCGGCATTCTTTTTTATAGGACCTTCATGAAATTTATTATTACCTGTTTATTAAGCCTGATTGGGGTTGCGGTATTTGCCCAGGACAAAGGTGTGGTTACTGTAGTTAAAGACCCGAGAATTGACAGTTTAATATCGAAAAGGGCAGAGTTAAATAAGAAGGATGCGGATATCACGATCCGAACCAACGGTCCGATCGTATCTCAAATGGGATACCGGGTGCAGATCTATTATGGGTCTGACCGGCGTGCAGTATATCGGGAACAGGCGAAATTTGCTTCCTTACACCCCGAATTAATTACCTATATTACCTACAAGGAGCCGAACTATTATTTAAGGGCTGGCGACTTCCGTACGCGTCTGGAGGCTCAGAAATTAATGTCTGAACTTCGTTCGACTTACCCCACCCTGTTTATCTTCAGGGAGAAAATAAATGCACCTACTTTAGACTATAGCAATGATTAAAGAAAAGATCCAGACCTTAGCCAGCGAGATATATGAACAGGTAATCGGCTTTCGCCATCATATCCATGCGAATCCCGAATTATCGTTTAAGGAGTTTGAAACTTCGGCGTATATTCAGGAGCAGTTGAAGGCCTGGGGAGTTCCTTTTTCAACCATGGCTAATACGGGTGTAGTAGGAATTATTAAAGGCGACTTGCCCTCTGAGCAAGTCATCGCCCTGCGGGCAGATATGGATGCATTGCCGATTCTGGAGGCCAATGACAAGCCTTATGCCTCGAAGAACCCGGGTGTGATGCATGCCTGCGGCCACGATGTACACAGTTCATCTTTGCTGGGTACGGCTTATATCTTAAACAACATGAAGGCGGAGTTTGGCGGCACGGTTAAGCTGATCTTTCAGCCTGCTGAGGAATTGTTGCCGGGTGGTGCAAGCATTATGATCAAGGAAGGGGTTTTGGAAAATCCGAAGCCTCACCACATCGTAGGGCAGCATGTAATGCCGTTGATCGAGTGTGGTAAGGTAGGATTCCGTTCGGGCATCTATATGGCTTCTACGGACGAACTGTACGTCACGGTTCACGGTAAAGGTGGCCATGGGGCACAGCCGCACCAGAACATCGATCCGGTACTGATCAGTGCACATATTTTAGTGGCTTTACAGCAGATCGTGAGCCGCAATGCGGATCCACGTTTGCCATCCGTTCTTTCCTTTGGGAAGGTGATCGCCAATGGCGCTACGAACATCATTCCGAATGAAGTGAAGCTGGAGGGAACGTTCCGGACGTTGAATGAAGAATGGCGGAAGGAGGCTTTAGCCCGCATGAAGAAGATGGCTGAAGGTATCGCAGAAAGTATGGGTGGACGTTGCGAATTCAACATCATGCATGGTTATCCATTCCTGATCAACGAAGAGCAGTTAACAGCCAATGCGCGTGCTTTTGCTGTAGAATATCTTGGCGAGGAAAATGTGATAGACCTGGACATCTGGATGGCTGCAGAGGATTTTGCATACTACTCTCAGGTAACCGATGCCTGCTTTTACCGTTTAGGTACAGGCAATGTGGCTAAAGACACCCAGCATTCCGTGCATACACCAAATTTTGATATTGATGAGGACGCTTTAAGAAGCTCTACAGGCCTGATGGCTTATATCGCTTTGAAGCAGCTGGGCAACTAGGCATGCAGGTTAAATCTTTTCTTTTGTGCTTTGTATTGCTGGCGGCTTCTTTTAATGGCCAGGCACAGGAGATACAGCGCTTTAATCCCGATACGATCAAAACGATACAGCTGGATTCGGTGGTGAACATCCGGGCAAGCCGCCTGAATGTGGAAACCTTTATCCGTGCAATTGTGACGGATACGAGTTTTTATCAGGCCTTCCGGAACATGAAGAAATACGACTTTATGGCGGAGAACCGGGTATATACCTATGATAAACACAATCAGGTTGCCGGGAAGATCTATAGAAAGATCAAGCACAATGCCAGCGGGCCGCAGAAAATGCAATACCTGGTTAAGCAGGATACTGGTCGGGTTTTTAAAAAGAATGGCAAGTATCAGTTGTATACGCTGGAGCTGTTCGACTACATCTTCATGAATGCGTATCGTTCGGAATATTCGGACGCTTCTTTTTCCAGCAAAGCGCCGGACGATAAGAACGGGAGCTATAAGGACAAACTAAAAACCTTAATTTTTTCACCAGGAAAACCGGTAAAAGGTTTACCTTTCATTGGCAGCAAGACCGAGATCTTTTCGGCAAATATGCGTCAGTATTACGACTACAGTTTCTATAGCGCCACCTACCTGGATTCCATTCCGGTGTACCGCTTTAAAGTCGTTGTAAAGCCTGATCTGAGCAGCTGGACGAAGGATGGCCTGATGATCAAGGAGCTAACCACGATTTTTGATAAAAGGAACTTCGAAATACTGGGCCGTTATGTGGAAATGAAATACAGCAACCTGCTGTTTGATTTCGATGTGCAGATGAATATCGAGATGAGCTACTCGGATGCAGTTAAACTGCCCACCAAGATCAGCTACCAGGGAAACTGGAATGTTCCATTAAAGAAGGAAGAGCGTGCAAGCTTTTTAATTATACATAAAGATTACTCAACAAAATAGATATGAAGAATTTATCCGTCAGGAAAACCATGTTATCTGCATTATTACTTGTGTCCTCCGTTTCTGCGGTACAGGCACAGGCATTAAGTTCTTCGCAGATTGATAGTGTGGTGAACAAAACGCTTACGACGTTCAACGTGCCCGGCATTGCTGTCGGGATTGTAAAAGACGGTAAGCTGATCCATGCAAAAGGCTATGGGATCCGCTCCATTAAGGGGAGTCAGAAAGTTGACGAGCATACCTTATTCGGAATCGCTTCCAACAGCAAGGCCTTTACAGCTGCTGCTTTGGGGATCCTGGTTGATGAACACAAAATCACCTGGGACACCAAGGTTAATGATGTGATACCTGACTTTAAGATGTACGAGTCTTATGTAACGCAGGAAATGACTGTGCGGGATCTCTTAACCCACCGCAGCGGATTGGGCCTGGGTGCAGGCGACCTGATGATCTGGCCGGATTCCAGCACGGTAACTAAGCCGCAGTTGATCCATAATTTAAGATATTTGAAGCCGACAACATCCTTCCGCTCTCAGTACGATTACGACAACCTGATGTTTATTGTGGCTGGTGACATTGTGACCCGGGTTTCGGGTATGTCTTATGAAGATTTCGTAGAAAGCAGGATTATGAAACCATTGGGGATGACCGAAACAGCCGACTCCTGGTATCGTTTGAAAAACAAAAGCAACATTATAGACGGGCATGCGCCGGTTGGCGATAAGCTGGTTACTGTTGGGTTAAGCTTTTCTGAAGTGGGTAACGCCGCTGGCGGAATTTACTCGAACATCACCGATATGAGTAAATGGGTGATCGCGCAGATCAATGAAGGAAAATATGGTGATAACCTGGATAAATCATTGTTCAGTAAAGCCGTACATACGGAGATGTGGACGCCTCAGACGATCATCAAAGGTGGTTCTCCATACAACACCCATTTCAGTGCGTATGGGCTGGGTTGGTTTTTAAGCGACGTAAATGGGTATTTCCAGGCAACCCATACCGGTGGTCTGGCGGGGATCGTTACACAGGTAACCATCCTTCCGGAGTTGAAATTGGGTATCATCGTGTTAACCAACCAGCAATCCGGTGCAGCATTTAACTCCATTACCAACACCATAAAAGACAGTTATTTCGGTATTAAGGGCAAGGATCGCATCAAGCAGTATAATGATTCGAGATTGGCTGCAGAGAAGAAAGCAAAAGAGATTACGGATAAGGTCTGGTCTGATATTGCCGTTCAGCAGAAAGCGTCAAAAGGAAAAATCGCACTTGCGGGTGTAAAGGGTACCTATAGCGATGCATGGTTTGGCAAAGTGACCATCTCTGAGAAGAACGGAGGCTTGTACTACACATCCGCCAATGCGCCGAAATTACAGGGGAAGATGTACTATTATAAAGGAAACACGTTTATAGTGAAATGGAATGAAAGAAGCTTGGATGCAGATGCGTTCGTGACCTTTACACTGGATCATGATGCAAAGCCAGTAGGGTATAAGCTGGAGGCAATATCCCCACTTACCGACTTCAGCTTTGACTTCCAGGATTTAGATTTTAAACGCGTTAATGATTAATAGCGAAACCATAAACAAGATCATGGACGCCGCCCGTATAGAAGAGGTGGTGGGTGATTTTGTGTCTTTAAAGAAACGTGGTACGAGCTTAATCGGGAATTGCCCTTTTCATAATGAAAAGACGCCATCCTTCCACGTATCGGTAACCAAGGGGATATACAAATGCTTTGGCTGCGGCAAGGGTGGGGATTCGGTCCACTTTATCATGGACCACGAGAAGTATTCCTATCCGGAAGCACTCAAGTTCCTGGCCAATAAATACAATATTGAGGTTGAAGAAACCGTTCAGAGCCCCCAGAACATCGAGGCGCAGAATGCCCGGGAGACCTTATACATCGTTTCGCAATATGCTGCCGGCTTTTTTGCAGAGCAGCTATGGAAAAATGAAGAAGGCCGGGCCATCGGACTCAGCTACTTCAAGGAACGTGGCTTCCGGGAAGATATCATCAAGAAGTTTGATCTGGGTTACTCTCCAGACTCCTGGGATGCCTTGATCACGAGCGCCGTATCTGCGGGGCATAAACAAGAATACCTGGAACGTACAGGTCTGGCCATCCGCAATGATAAGGGCAAGCTGTATGATCGGTTCCGTGGCCGGGTCATGTTCCCCATTCACAACTTTACCGGCCGGGTAATTGGCTTCGGCGGGCGTACGTTGAAGACCGACAAAAACGTACCTAAATACGTCAACTCTCCGGAAAGTGATATCTACCATAAGTCGAACGTACTTTATGGCTTGTATCACGCTAAAAAGGCCATACGGGATACCGATAATTGCTACCTGGTTGAAGGTTATGCCGACGTGCTTTCTGTGCACCAGGCTAACGTGGAAAACGTGGTGGCTTCATCGGGTACATCCCTGACTACCGAGCAGATCCGTTTGATCGGGCGATTTACGCAAAACGTAACCATCCTGTATGATGGAGATGCGGCCGGTATCAAAGCCTCTTTAAGGGGATTAGACATGATCCTGGAGGAAGGGCTGAATGTTAAGGTGGTAAACTTCCCCGAAGGGCACGACCCCGATTCCTATATGCACAAGGTCGGCGCTGGTGCCTTTAAGCAGTATATCGAGAATAACCGGAAGGATTTCATCCTGTACAAGGCGGATACGCTGCTTAAAGAAGCTGGTAATGACCCCATAAAACGCGCAGGAATCATCCGGGATATTGTCGAGAGTATTGCCAAGATCCCAGACAACATCAAAGCCTCTGTGTTCATTCGCGAATGCAGCCACTTGCTACAAGTGGAAGAACGAATCCTGCTGTCGGAGTTAAACCAGATGCGGGCGGCTAAATTTAAGAAAGCCAGTCCGCCGCCCCAGCAGTTTAACCCTCAATTTGGTGATGCACCTCCGGATAACCTGTTCGACGATACACCAGGTGCCGTTATCGCGCCAGCAAAGGCCGATGATGAGGAAATTCAGGAGCAGGAAATTGTGCGCTTGCTGCTGGCCTATGGCCATGAGCTGGTGAATTGGGATAAGATCGACAATATGTTTATCGGCTCTTTCATTATACAGAACCTGTCGGATGTGAGCTTCAAGCATGAGGTTTGTAAA
>Ga0157371_10002834_pt1 | contig 16213 bp, 9 predicted proteins | sample C45metaG_FD_113462 | JGI IMG/M metagenome (GOLD analysis project Ga0157371, IMG submission 113462) | Corn rhizosphere microbial communities from Kellogg Biological Station, Michigan, USA - C4-5 metaG | ecosystem: Host-associated > Plants > Roots > Rhizosphere > Soil | place: USA: Michigan...
ACCTTTATCGCCAGTCAGATTTTTCGGAATCACCATTTGTTCCCCCTTTGTGCCCTTCGTCTTCGTGCGAAAGAAAAACTTGTCGGTAAGGAAAAGCAAAAAGAGTCTTTCTCACACAAAGCCACGAAGAATAGAAGTTTCACAAAGAGCCCGCCCATATGCCGAGTCTGAATTTTCGGAATCACTCTTTGTGCCCCCTTTGTGCCCTTCGTGTCTTCGTGCGAAAAAAGACTTTTCCGTAAGGAAAAGCAAAAAGAGTCTTTCTCAACCAACCCACAAAGAATAGAAGTTTCACAAAGAGTTCACCTTTATCGCCAGTCAGATTTTTCGGAATCAGCCCTTTGTGCCCCCTTCGTGCCCTTCGTATCTTCGTGCGAAAGAAAAACTTGTCGGTAAGGAAAAGCAAAAAGAATCTTTCTCACACAAAGCCACAAAGAATCGAAGGTTCACAAAGAGCCGGCCCATATGGCGAGTCTGAATTTTCGGAATCACTCTTTGTGCCCCCTTTGTGCCCTTCGTGTCTTCGTGCGAAAAAAAGCTTGTCCGTAAGGAAAAGCAAAAAGAGTCTTGGAATCACGTTTGTGCTCTTGGTGCCTTCGTGTGAAAAAAAACTTCTCCGCAAGGAGAAGCGCAATCTTCTTTGTCCGCTTCCTGCCCGGCGCGAAAAAAAACCTTCCCGCCGAAGTAGCAAAAAAACCCTTCCCCGCTCTTCCCCCCCTTATAAATAAAAAAGCTCCTGTAGAAACAGGAGCAGCTATTAACTATTATTTAAAAATGAAAAACGAATACAAACTTTACTCACCTATAACGTTAGCCCACGCCGCTTTATTGTATCTCATTCAGCTTTTTTTTTCAGCACTCTTTTTTCCACCCCTGTTTTGGTGATCTTCACCGGTAAGATATGGCCATCTTTATCGAAATACATCCTGTCTATACAAACTTCCCGGTGATTGCCATTCGTTTCACCCAGCGGGCGACGGTGATACACAATATACCAGTCGTCAGTTCCGGGAATATTGATCACAGAATGATGACCGGCGCCGGTTGCTACTTCAGGATCCTGCTGCAGGATCTTGCCCACTCTTTTAAACGGCCCGAACGGAGAGTCGCCGACAGCATAAGCGACACTGTAATCTGGCCCCGTCCAGCCGCCTTCCGACCACATGAAATAATATTTATGATTGCGCACAAACATAAAAGGCCCTTCAACATATTTGTCGGGCGTGATCTCTTTGAAAACCGTTCCATCATCAAAGGGGACAAAGCCGGTGAAATCCGCATTGAGCCTTCCGATATTACAATGTTTCCAGCCGCCATAGATCAGGTAGTATTTACCGTCGGTATCTTTAAAAACATTGGGGTCAATTGGTTGTGCCCCATTATAAAACGTGTTTATCAGCGGCTTACCCAGGTAATCCACAAAAGGGCCACCGGGACTGTCCGAAACCGCAATACCCATACCTCCCGGCTGCTGATCATTCTGGATATCATTGGCACCAAAAAACAAATAATATTTGCCATCCTTTTCGGTTACCGAAGGCGCCCAAACGGCATAGGCGGCCCATTTTACATCTTTAATATCGAGAACATGCGGATGCTTTGTCCAATGAACCAGGTCCGGTGAAGAGAAAGCGTCTAAAAAAGTTTGTTTCAGGTAATCCTTTGTGATGGTATTTTTTTGCAGCTCCTTTTGGTGATCAGAAAGTGGCGTCCTGCCCGATGGCACATCCTTATAATCGTCAGAATAAGTAGGATACACCCAATAAGTCTGATTATAGATATGTGCTTCCGGATCGGCATACCAACCGGGAAATATAGGATTGCCGGATTTGACCGCTGTTTTCTTTTCCTGTGACAATGCACTCGCACTGATCAAAAGAAAAAGGATGACAGCAAGGTGCTTTAAATGCTTCATATTTTACGGGCTCTTTTATTTGAGTGCAATTTAGTAAAAGAAAAAGCAGGCGACAGCCGCAGCAGCACGATTATCTGAAAGATGTTAAGTATCAAGATCAGTAAACGAATAAATAAAGAGAAATAAAGTGCTACAGGTATCGTATGCTTTTTAACCCAGGTATCTCGCATCAATCACTCCCGCCGGGATAAACGCCTCTTTTTTGATTTCCACCCAGGTGTTGTATTCAAACTTTTTATAGATGAGCCGCGCGGCTGTAACCAATAGGCTTTTTGAAGGTGTACCGACGTGAAACTCCAGCACTTGTTCGGGAATGAGTGTATCGTTATAAAGAATGTCAATCGCATGAGTTTCATTGCCGCAAGGCTCACCTGTTTTTAAGAGGCAACCTGCCACAGAAATAACCAATGTTACCAAACCGGTACCGGCGGGCACAGAGATTTCGTTAGCCGGAACAAAAGCACTGATGCTCACAGCAATTACATTTTCCTGCGGCTGGCTGATGGTAAGTGGCACTTTAAATCTTTGGCTGACCGGTTGCTCTTTGGTAAAATCCAGCGTGCTTATAAAAGGTACTGCATCTGCCGCAGGTAATTCCTCAATTCCTGATGTCCCCAGCCATTTGGATATGGCGCCACAAAATCTGCATTGCAGATCTCTGTCTGTTGCATTGGGCATAGATCGGGTTAAGCCGCTGCGCAACGCTTTGCCGGCCCTGGCGGCAATACCAAAATTGCCAGATCTGATTTTTGTGGCCGACGACTGCCTGACATTTAATGGTTTTGAGCGGACGCAGTTGGTTCCCCCGCGACGGTAAAACACGATATTCCCCAGTGCCCCGTTTACAAATACATCTGTTAGTTTTGCCATGATGGTTTTGATTTTGCTGGTTCTTGTTTTCTATACAGCCGAAGGCTGCCTTCTTCATACCTGCGCCTGTTCCGGTGCGTTATCAGTGCGGTAATTACCACACCTGTAGCGCACCGGGTCCCTACCAGGTAGCTGGAAGGTCGCCTACAGGTATAACGAAGATATTCGTTAGTTGTTGTTTGAAAAATAGTGGAAGGATTCTTTTAGGAGAAGTAATTAGTTGTTTTATACTGGCTTTGAAGCAGTTATCTTTTTTTCTCATTTATTTCATTGAATTTGAGAATTTTTTCACTTGTTGGTGCTTTTACCTGGAAGGAATAGGTTTTCAGATAAATGTTTATCATTTGTAATTTTCACGTGCAATTTTATGGAGATAACTGTATATTTGAGGATAGAAATTTTCTTTTCAAGAAATTCTAACTGCTCCTCCTACGAACAGAATTGTAATTTTCAATTAAAAGAAATATAATTTTTGAATTGCACTTTAAAGACTATTACTTGAATGGCTAAAGCAAAAAAAACAACTGCACAAAAACCAATAGAACAGTACGAACATAAAGACAAGGAAAGATTAAACAATCCACCGGTTGGTCTTGTTGATGCTCATACTGATAATGGTGGTTATAAAAAGAAAACTTATCAATACGATCCACATCTTGATCCTCAACTGGTATGGGCAGGCAAAGCGGAACATACCAGTTTTGACGTGCCGACTGTAAGCTTGCACGTGCATGAGCGCATAGACCCAAGACGCATTATTGAAACCGTACAAAAGGAAGAAGAAGCTTCTCTGCAAATGAGTTTATTTGAGGAAAAGAAAGCGCCGTTACGGGAAGCGGTTGAATTTTACAAACATAAAGAGAACTGGAGTAACAGACTAATTGCAGGTGACAGTCTTTTGGTAATGAATAGTCTTTTAGAAAAAGAAGGCTTGGGCGGTAAAGTACAAATGGTATATTTTGATCCACCTTATGGAATAAAATACGGAAGTAACTTCCAGCCTTTTGTAAATAAGAGGAATGTGAAAGATGGTAAAGATGAAGACCTTACTACGGAACCGGAAATGATAAAAGCTTTTCGTGATACATGGGAACTTGGAATTCATTCTTATCTTACTTATTTGCGTGATAGATTGCTTTTGGCAAGAGACTTATTGCATGAAAGCGGAAGTATTTTCGTTCAGATTAGCGATGAAAACTTACATCATGTAAGAGAATTAATGGACGAAGTATTCGGCCCGAAGAATTTTTTTAGTACCATTTCCTTCAAAACAAAAATTCCATTAGGTACTTCTGGACTTGCGGGAATTTGTGATTATTTGGTATGGTATGCAAAAGATAAATCTAAAATTAAATTCAGAAAAATATATCAGGAACGGGATATACAAGGTAATTCAGAATTCATTTTTATTGAATTGCCAGACGGGCAAAGAAGAAGAATAACACGGGAGGAGCAAAAGAATGTGAATTTGATTCCTCAAGGCTCAAGAATATTCAGGAGGTTAGATTTGGCTTCGACTGGTCAAACGTTGACTTGCGTTTTTCCTTTTGAATATAAAGGCAAAGTATATAATCCGACGACAGGTAAAAGCTGGAAGACTACTGAAGATGGTATGAAAAAACTAGCCGAAAAAAATAGATTGATTGTTTTAGGTGACAAACTTTATTATACACTTTTTCATGATGATTATCCCGTAATGGAATTGTCCAACCTTTGGAATGATACAGCAGGAGGATTTACTGAAACAAAAAAATACGTAGTTGAAACAAATCCAGTGGCAATTAGAAGATGTATGACAATGTGTAGTGACCCGGGAGATTTGGTTTTAGACATTACTTGCGGAAGTGGAACAACTGCTTTCGTTTCGGAACAAATGGGAAGAAGATGGATAACTTGTGACACTTCAAGGGTATCGATTACATTGGCCAAACAACGATTGATGGCTGCAAATTTTGACTATTACGAATTAGCTTACCCAAATGAAGGTATTGGTAGTGGGCTTAAATACAAAACTGTGCCTCATATCACCATTGGAAGCATTGCAAACAATGAACCTGCACCGGTTGAAACACTTTATGATCAACCTTTAATTGACAATAAAAAAACAAGAGTCACCGGACCATTCACTGTAGAAGCAGTTCCATCACCAGTTACAAAATCCTTTGATGAAGTAGAAGCATCTTCAGGTATAGAAGCCGATAATTCCGTTTCAAGGAGCGGCGAAACATTAAGGCAGGACGAATGGAGAAATGAATTACTTCGTTCAGGAGTAAGAGGCAAGGGTGGCAAAACAATTCAGTTTACCAGGGTAGAACCTTTAAGTGGAACAAAATACTTACAGGCAGAAGCAGAAACCAAAGTAGAAGCATCAAATAAAAACCTGTTCGAAAAAAATCAACCGACATTATTACAGCAGCCACAAAGAGTGGTAGTTTGTTTTGGCCCCGAACATGCTCCATTGGAACAACGAACGGTAGAACTAGCTTTGGACGAAGCTCGCACGTTAAGACCTAAACCCGAAATTATCTTGTTTTGTGCCTTTCAGTTTGACTCGGAAGCAAGAAAAGATATTGAAGAAACTAACTGGCCGGGCATTACATTATTAGAAGCACAAATGAATGCGGACATGCTTACTGATGATCTGAAAAAGAAACGCAGCAGCAATGAAAGTTTTTGGCTCATCGGGCAACCGGATGTACAAATGAAAGAAATCAAAACCGGAGATGACAAAGGCAAATACATTGTAGAAGTAAATGGTTTTGATTATTACAATCCCAAAACAGGTAAAGTTGACAGCGGTGGTAAAGGAGATGTTGCGATGTGGATGCTCGACAATGATTATGACGGAAGAAGTTTATTCCCTTCACAGGTTTTCTTCCCGATGGCAGGTGCAAAAGAAGGTTGGGCAACTTTGGCAAAAAATCTGAAAGCAGAAATTGATGAAGAAAAGATAGAGGCATTTCGGGGAACGGTATCTTTGCCTTTCACCAGGGGTAAAAATGTAGCAGTAAAAATTATAGATGCACGAGGTATAGAATCATTAAAAATTATCAGATTGTAAATTACCAGACGATGATTATTTCAAGATTAATCCTAAAAAATTGGAAGAACTTTAAAGAAGTTGATGTGCCATTAACTGACCGCGTCTTTATTGTTGGTCCAAATGCATCCGGGAAGTCAAATTTTCTGGATGTATTCAGATTTTTGCGGGATATAGCTAAGCCAGGCGGCGGTTTGCAGAAAGCTGTAACTGATAGAGGTGGAATTTCAAAAATTAGATGTTTAGCAGCTCGAACATTTCCTGACGTAGAAATACAAGTGCATTTTTCAGAAACGGGGGAGAAAGATGAAATTTGGCGCTATTCAATTGGCATCAAGCAAGAAACGCGTGGTTACAGACAACCTTATTTATCACATGAGAAAGTATGGAAAGGAGATAAATTAATTTTAAACAGACCCGATAAAGAAGATAGCAAAGATAAAGAAAGATTAACCCAGACTCATTTAGAGCAAATAAACGCAAATAAGGACTTCAGAGAGATTAATAAACACTTGGAAAATGTGGTTTATCTGCATTTATTGCCACAATTATTGAAACATCCTCAATCATTTACTGGGCCGGATTTGCCCGGAGATCCATTTGGCAAAGGGTTTTTAGAGCGAATTTCAAAAGTAAATGATAAAACAAGGAAAGCCTGGCTGAAAAAGATTGAAGCTGCATTAAAAATAGCTGTGCCACAATTTAAAGAATTTAACTATACTGAAGAGAGTGGTCATCCTCACTTAGAAGCAGTTTACGAACATTGGAGACCAAAAGCTGGGAAACAAAGAGAAGATCAATTTTCAGATGGAACATTAAGATTGATAGGATTGTTATGGTCATTACAAGAAGGAGATGGGTTATTATTATTAGAAGAACCTGAACTCTCATTAAACGGTGCTATTGTTTCTAAAATACCCGCATTAATATTTAAGCTTCAAAAGCCTAAAAAAAGACAAATTTTATTAACTTCTCATAGTACAGATCTTCTATCTGACAGGGGTATTTCCTTAAACGAGATATTGCTCCTTGATCCTACACCAGAAGGGACATTGGTAAAATCGGCTGCAGCTATGCCTGAAATTAAGGCTATGCTGGAAGGTGGTTTTGCACCTGGAGAGGCCATTTTGCCGCGTACAAAACCTAAAAACATTAATCAATTATCGCTTTTTTAATTATGGCAATACCAATAAATTTAGTTTATGAGGATGATTTAAGTGAATATATTTTAACCAAATTACTGAATTGCTTCGGGAGCAAATATCATACTGGTCATTCTTATAATGGGCGCGGATATGGCTATATAAAATCAAATATAAATGGATTTAATCAAGCTTGTGTAGCCATTCCTTTTTTGGTATTGACAGATCTTGATGCCAATTCTTGTCCACCGCAGCTAATTGCATCCTGGTTCAAGAAACCGATGCATGTAAATATGATTTTTCGGGTGGCGGTGACTGAGGTAGAATCTTGGTTGCTTGCTGATATTGAGGGGTATGCAGAATTTATAGGAGTTTCAAAAGCAAATTTTCCATCTGATCCAGAAAGAGAAATCGACGCAAAAAGGACATTAATAAGACTAACAAACCGCTCTAGAAAGCGCGAACTAAAAGAAGATATAATACCACTTAATGATAATGCAAAAATTGGCCCCAATTATAATGGAAGGCTCATGCAATTTGTGTTTGATTATTGGGATATCAATCGAGCGATGAAGAGAAGTTCGAGTTTGAAAAGAACTTATGAAAAATTGGAATCTTTTGAATACTCAATTCCTAATTGATGAAGAAAATAGACAAGCTAATAATTAATTCTCCTTATGCAGAGCCTGAGCAATATTGGGAATATATAAGGGATACAAGAGAGTTTTTATTACAACAAGGGCGACGACCTGCCGGGTATATTGTTGCATCAGAAAATTCAAAATCCTTTGACGATCCGGGAACATTTATTGAAATCGATTTAGTAAATATAATCCGCCCACGAATAAAAAAATGGCGCGAGGCAGATTATCCGGGAGTTACAGGAATAACCAAAAGATTGTTACAACATTGGCAAGACCCGGAAGAACACAAAGACAGAAGATTTTTCTTTTGCCAGTTAGAAGCGATTGAAACACTGATTTGGTTAACTGAAGCGCCGGACGCAGAAAAAACAGGTATTGAAATTCCGGGTGATGGAGGTGAATTTAGCCGCTGGTGCAATAAAATGGCAACAGGTTCCGGCAAGACGATTGTAATGGCTCAACTGATTGCGTGGAATGTTTTAAATAAAGTTGCTAATAGTAAAGACACGAGATTTTCAAAAAATGTGTTGATTGTTGCACCTGGCTTAACAGTTCGTAATCGCCTTTCTGTGTTGGACCCCGCAGACGTGCAAAATTATTATGAGGAGTTTAATATTGTTCCTTCCGGCTTAATGGATTCTTTGAGACAAGGAAAAATTAAAATTACCAATTGGCATGCTTTAGCATGGCAAACAGATGAAAAAATTGCAAAGAAAAAGTCTGTTGATAAAAGAGGGGTAAAAAGTGATGAAGCTTATGTAAAAGAGGTTTTAGGAGATTTATCAAATGCTTCTAATATTATTGTGATTAATGATGAAGCACACCACGCATGGCGGGTTGCACCGGAAAGTAAAATCAAAGGTGTAAAGAAAGAGGATATTGAGGAAAGCACCGTTTGGGTTGGTGGTTTAGATCGTATTCACAGAGCAAGAGGGATTTTAAGATGCTTTGATTTATCGGCCACACCATTTGCTCCAAGTGGAAAGAAGGCAAGTGAAGAAGCCCTGTTCCCGTGGATAGTATCAGACTTTGGTTTGAATGACGCTATTGAAGCGGGATTAGTAAAAACTCCGAGAGTGGTCATTCGGGATGATGGAAACGTAGATAAAGATTTACGTTCAAGGCTTTATCATATTTATATGGATGAAACGGTTAAAGACGACATCAATCAAAAAGTTGAAGAAACCGTCCCTTTACCCGATTTGATTAGAAATGCTTACCTGCTTTTGGGTAAGGACTGGCAGGCAACAAAAGATGAATGGGAAAAAGCCGGTTATAAAGTTCCGCCTGTAATGATTACAGTTGCAAATACAACCTTTACTTCGGCCCGGATAAAATATTCATTTGACAAAGATTCTTTTTTGCTTTCTGTAGCAGGGTTAGGTGATTTATGCAATCCTGAAAGAACTTTACAAATAGACAGCAGCATTTTACAAAAAGCCGAGGCGGAAACAGAAGAAGTTGATGTCTCGACTTCGCTCAACACTGAAGTAGGAGGATCAGAAGAAACAGAAGATGAAGAGGCGCCTAAAGAGAAAAAGCTAACCCAGAAACAACAGGCCGAACTATTAAGAAGAACTGTTGACACTGTTGGAAAAATTGGAGAGCCAGGTGAACAAATACAAAACGTTATTTCTGTTGGAATGTTAAGTGAAGGCTGGGACGCAAAAACCGTTACTCACATTATGGGCTTACGGGCATTCAGCAGCCAGTTACTTTGTGAACAAGTTGTAGGTCGTGGATTGAGAAGAACTTCTTATGATGTTGGAGAAGATGGATTGTTTGAAGCCGAGTATGTAAATATTTTCGGAGTTCCTTTTACATTTTTACCGCATGAAGGAGGAGAAGACGGCCCACCGCCGCCGCCACCGAAACCTAAAACCGAAATAAAACCAGAAAAAGAAAAGATTGAACATGAAATTACTTTTCCAAATGTTATAAGGATTGACCATGTTTATAAGCCGCGGCTTACATTAAACATTGCCAAAGTAAAACCGCTTGAATTAGACCCTTATCAGTCAATTACGGAAGCCGAGTTGAATGCAATCATAGCGGGAAAACCAAACCCCGCTGCGCTTTCAGAAATTGATTTAAAAGAAATAGCAGAAAAATTACGGTTACAGACAATTATCTTTAAGATTGCTTCTACAATTTATAATTCAGAGCAAAAGCCGGATTGGAAGGGAAGCAAGGAAACATTCTTAATTCAACTAATCGGAATCATTGAGAAGTTCATCTACTCTGATAAAATTATAATTAAAAATCCTTTATTCAACCAGGACGAATTACGAAAACGCATCTTGATAATGCTGAACATGAACAAAGTAGTTCAGCATATTTGGAATGAAATCAGGGTAGTTAATACAGAAGCATTAACACCGGTATTTGATAAAGAAAATCCTATCCGTTCATCAAGTGACATAAGAACATGGTGGACAAGTAAACCTAATGAAGCATTTGATAAGACACATATCAATTTCGTAGTCGTTGACAGCAAATGGGAATATCTTGAAGCAAAGACAATTAATGAGTCGCCTGCAGTGCAATCATTTGTGAAGAACGATCATCTGAATTTTGTTATTTACTACAATTATCAAGGTGTAGTAAGACGTTACTTCCCGGATTTTATTATTAAACTTAAAAACGGAGAAAACTTAATTCTCGAAACGAAGGGGCAGGATAATGAACAAAACAAAACTAAGCGGGCTTATCTCGATGAATGGTGTAGAGCAATTAATCAGCATGGCGGTTTTGGTTTGTGGAGTTGGGCAGTGTCGTTTGACCCGAATGATTTAAATATGATTTTGGAAAACTCTGTCTTAACTTTTGATGGGCATATTTATGTCGATACTGATAATTTTAATTTGGCAAAAAGAATTTTTGACATTACAGAAAGATATTTTTATTCGTCTGGATTTGAAATTATAAAGAATGGAGAAATTCGTCAAGGTTCATGGCTAAAGCGAAAATCGAAGTTCAAAATTAGAAATCCATTTAAAAGTAAACCTGTAAAAGAAATCATTGATAAAACAAAACATGGAGTAGAGTTGCAATATCTTAATAAAGTACAATCCGAAGTAAATAAGAACAACGCAGAGGCAACAGCAGCGATGATCAGTGCAATAAAAGATGTACCAAATTATGTTGGACAAATTGGGTCAATATTATTTATTAAGGGAACTGACGCAAGCGGAGAAGTTCACTTAAAGACCATTGAACTTACCACTGAACAGATGATTTTCATTAAGAGAAATGCAAGCCTGCTTAACAATCCACTTACTTTATTAAGCAGTTTAGAAATGGCTGATGAGGATACTTATTTAGTTGAGGTCTTCGAAAAGCCCAAACTTTTAGCAAATAAATCCCAAACGGTATTGGTTTTTTGTTATGGTTCAAACATGAGTAGTAAAAGATTGAAATCAAAAAAGCGATGCCCTTCTGCTACCTTTTACTCAGTTGCTTATTTAGAGAGATATAGGTTCAGTTTTAATAAGAAAAGCCGCCTAGGCATTGGATCTGGCAAGGCAAATATAATTTACACCAACAATTCGAAGGATAAAGTGTGGGGAGTAGTATTCCAAATTTTTAAATCAGAAGAGAAAGCTCTTGATGATGCCGAAGGATTCAGCGAAGATGGAAGTGGATGTTATGGAAAAAACCTTATGAATGTAAATGCTGAAGAAGGTGAAATAGAAGCCCTTGTTTATTTGGCAAGTAAAGATAAATGCGTTGATAATAATGAAGTTCCTTTTGATTGGTATAAGGATCATTGTGTAAGAGGAGCACAGGAACATAATCTTCCAGTTGACTATATTGAATTTTTAAAAGATACTGTTTCTAAAAGCGATAGAAATCAACAACGAGTTATCGATGAAACGTCGATTTATAATTGATCATTCACCAATGTTTACAGAAATCAATAACACTACTATAACTTATGAGCACAGATACTATCTCAGAAAAGAATTATTTCATTTTTGGGAATAAACCAACGGGAGAATATGAAGATTCAATTTGGGATACCAGTACAATACTTGAAACTAAAGAGTATTATTTCACGATTAAAGACAATCTCACATATAAGCCCCACAAAGGTGATATTGTAGTTTTTAAAGAATTTAATACAAAAACATACTGGGGGGAGGCGATTCTAGATAGTGATAAAGAAGAAATAACACGTGATGACGAAATTGTCGTACGTTTCCGTTTAAGAGATATAAAAATATGGCTGTATAAATTGAATACAGACTCGGTTTATGATCTTCTCTCTAACAAAGATACAAGAGCCAGAATTGTAAATATTAGCAAAACAGATTATAACGAAATCAAACAAACAATGGAAAATCAAAGCCCGCTTACAGAACACCGTCAAGCTCAAATAAAAGACCTTTGGGAGAAATTCAAATCACAAACTAAACACGAAGATTTAGACTACAATAATAAAGAAATTGACAACCTTATTGTACAGTGGAATCAGTACAAAGAAAAAATCATAAACGGCAATTTGACTTTAGACGAATACACAAATACCAAGGGCAATGTGTCGGCAAATATGCCGGGTTATTACTTATGTAATTTTTTAGAGCGAACCACAAAAACTGTTTTAGGTTCTTCTAAACCTGGAAATTCCTTTAATTTTGAAGTCAAACTAAACAATGACAATAAAACTTATTATATCTTAAAACAAAATAAAACAAATGCTACAAAAGAAGAAGCAGAAGTTTATTTTATCAATCAAATCAAGCCCCTATTAGAGACCATTGTTAAAGAAAATAAGCTATTGACAAAAATTCGGCTGGTCGAAGATGCTCAGTTTAGTGCCAAACAGATTTTAATGAAAATGGTAGTACTTGATAATCTAGCTGATTTTCTTTACATATATTCAGAGCAAGTAATAAATAACTTGTATGAAGAATTTATTGATGGTATCGAAACCGGTGTCCTTTCAAAAAACCATCAACTCTGTTTGGTTGCTGAAAATTTATTAAATATCAATGAACGTGACAAGGGAGAGCTAATCTTGCTTTCTAGCTTTTTATGGAAATACGCCAATTCCAAATCAATAGCCGATGAAAACAGTCCCAATGTAATTATGTATGGTCCCCCGGGATCAGGTAAAACATTTTCGGTAATTAATAGCCTCGATTTTGTTTGCCAGGGAAATAATTCCCGCTACGAATTTTTGCAATTTCATCCATCTTTTACCTATGAAGATTTTATTGAAGGTGTAAAACCTAAAGGAGTATCAAAAGATGGGAACATTCGCTTTGAACTGGTTAATGGAGTTTTTAAAAATTTTTGTATTAAAGCGAAAAACAATCCTAATCATCACTTTTATTTTATTGTTGATGAAATCAACCGTGCAAATCTTTCGGCGGTGTTCGGAGAAACCCTAACGCTTTTAGAAAAGGATTATCGCCATAATAGCAAAAGAAACAAAAACCTGATAAGAACACAGTATTCCACCTTGATAGAAAACTTGATCAAAGAAGATGACAGATACAAAGAGTTAGCTTATTTTATAGATAATGGAGAAGTAAAATTCGGTGTGCCTGACAATGTTTTTTTCATTGGAATGATGAACGATGTTGACAAAAATATTGATGCTTTTGATTTGGCCTTGCGCAGAAGATTTAAATGGATTAGAAAAGATTGTAACTATGAAGTGATTGAAGAGGAAACCCGATTTAAAGGAAAAGAAGAGTTTACTAATATTAGTCAGTATGTAAAAGCGTGTGAAAGACTGAATAACTATATTTCTAATGATCTCGGTTTAGGAAAATCGTATGAATTCGGACATTCTTTTTTTATGAAAATGCGCGATATAGCCAAACGAAAAGAAATAACACAAAATAATTTGGCACTTCTGTTCGATTTGTACTTACGACCAACACTTAAGGAATATATGCGAGCAGTATTTGCAGAAAGTGAATTAGACACTAGACTGAATGATGCAATAAACCTGTTTAAAGAAACAATAAAATAGGATGAGAATAAATGTACCTGTTAATCATAACTTTTACGAAGAAGCTCCAATATACGAATCTAATTTGGGTGAAGCTTTTAACGTTAAAAAGACAGCGGTTAAGCATTTGCAACAACTTTTTTCTTCAGTGTATGAATTAAAACTTGGATCAGAACAACTCAAACGAATCAAGATATTTAACTTCAACCGTAGAAGATTTTTTGAACCCGATGAAGAACGATTAATTCTGAAACTATATTCCAGAGAAAAAAACGAGCATGAAAAAGAATATTTTATTCAAACTGGTTTGTATGCCGGGGTATTGTTTTACAAAGGATGCAAGATAAATATCACAACAATATATGGAAGGGCATTTTTGATGCGTATGCTCAATTTTGTAAATGATATTTATGTAGATAACGAGCAGGTAAGGGCAAAAAGATATGAAACAGAAAATCAGTTCTTGTTTATCATTGCGTATCTTTTTATTCAATCCCTTGAAAAAGCGGCAGTGTTGGGTTTACCTAAGCAATACAAAAAACATCAGGAAAGAAGCCACAAGGTTAGAGGCAGTATAGATTTTAATAATTACTTGAAAAGAGATATTCCTTTTCAAGGAATATTAACAACCACATTCAGAGAGCGAATGTATGTACAGGAAATTGTGGACGTACTTCATCTTACATTAAGAAAATTAGAAAGAATTTTCGGAAAAGAAATACATAGCCGTTTGCTTGGCTTGAACCAAGAATTAAAACAATATTTTTCGGGGCGATTTGCAAGCTATGAAACTATTCAGAAGGCAAAAGTTCACCAATCTATTAATAATCCTTTATACAGTGGATTCAAACAGGTTTTGGAATATGCTGAAATCATTTTGCTTGGTAAGGATTTAATGCCAGAAAATGAAAAACAACCATTCGCAACCACCGGATATTTATTTGATATTGCAGAATTGTATGAATTATATCTTGAAAAACTATTGAGCAGAAACTTTCCTGATTGGTCAGTTAATGGGCAGGAAGAAATACCTATTTATCAGAAGCAATTCTATAAAAGGTCGATATTCCCTGATTTAACTTTAAGGCATAAATCGACTAGGAAAATAGTGGTTTTTGATGCTAAATTTAAAAAGATGCTATTACAAAATCACGACATTGACCGTGATGATTTGCATCAGATACATTCTTATTCCGCGTACTTTAGTAATCAACTTGTTGCAAGTGGGTTACTTTATCCATTATCAAAAAAAATCGAAATAAAAAAAGCATATTCAGAATCAATATTTGGGAATAATGAAAATGAAATCAATTTTTTAGTTGATGGCATTTATGTGTCTGAAAACCAACCGATGAAAGACCTAATAAAAGAAGAAATAGAATTTGTGAGCCGGGTTGCTTCAGTAATAAATAAGAACAAACAATGACTTCGATTATTCCAAACATAATTTAATATGTTCACACATCCTTTTAAACCAGAAATTCCTAAAACGGCTACAAAACTTTTAATAGGAACTTTACCTCCTGAAGGGGTTAAATTTTATTTTTCAAACAGTGCAAATACTCGGCTTTGGGACATTTTAACTGCAATAAATAATGGTTCTAACGTTATAGGAACAGGTAGTAATAATTTGAGTAATAGTGAAAAAATTAAAATCCTCGAGAATTTAAAAATTGGAATTAGCGATATCATTTATGGGTACGAAAGAGACAGTGTTGAGTCCACAAAGGATACTGATATCAATCCTAAAGAATACAAAGATTTAGTTCAACTTGCATCTGATAATAACATTAAAGAGTTGCTTTTTGTATATCAGAGTGCTTTAAAATGGTTCATTCATTCTTTGGACAATACTGAACCGGTTAGACTTAAAAAACTTAACGCCAGATATGAACTTGGAAGCCAATTAATTGCTGAAACAACAATAAAATGTATATTACTACCTTCTCCATTGAATAGAGGAAGAAAAGATGAAACTTTAGAATTTAAATTGCTGGAGTATAAAAAATATATACAACAATGATTTCTTTTTCACAAAATTTTGTTCGTTTGAAGTTTCTCTAAATTGATTAGAAAATAAAAAGCGAAATGATCCCCGACTCCGACATTAACGTAAGGTTATAAATTTAGCTCAAGCCTAGTAGCAAAGGTTTTGTGTAAGAGCCAGGCTTGTGCAGTTATAGTTTACATTGGGTATCTTTCGTTTAACTATAACCGTTATATTCATCTTCCTGGCGAGTCCCAGTGTAGGTTAATTATATGATGTCTTCTTTGATTCCAAGCAACGTCTTCATCGTTATTTTTCAAATCTATAGCAACGTCTCACTCGCCGCTCAAGGCATTTTTATTATCATCAACATCTTCAACGATTAGATTCGTGTCTCACAAAACGGAACTTTTTTCTCCAGCAATTAAATCGAGTTTTTTCTTATTATTGTTCACATAAAAATATTTACTATCTTTGCTATAGATCCAGTTCTTTCACATATGGTAAGTTGTTGTATTTCATTTTAACAATCAATCCAACGCAATCAATCCAACGCAATCAATCCAACGCAATCAATCCAACGCAATCAATCCAACGCAATCAATCCAACGCAATCAATCCAACGCAATCAATCCAACGCAATCAATCCA
>Ga0157371_10002835_pt1 | contig 16212 bp, 11 predicted proteins | sample C45metaG_FD_113462 | JGI IMG/M metagenome (GOLD analysis project Ga0157371, IMG submission 113462) | Corn rhizosphere microbial communities from Kellogg Biological Station, Michigan, USA - C4-5 metaG | ecosystem: Host-associated > Plants > Roots > Rhizosphere > Soil | place: USA: Michigan...
ACTCAAACAAAAACTCTATCCTTTTTGTTTCATTAATAAAAGGCTGGGGCCGGTAACAAAGATCAACGGCTTTATCTAATGCCTGGTGGGCTTTTAGCAATTCCGGTGGCATAGTGTTGGGATCATATAAATCTGCAAGACTGCTTTCAGGAAATTTTGCTCTTACATCTAAAACATTTTGGGCAGCAGCTTCTATTGTTTGTTTTTGTTTTTCAGTTGGATGTTCCGGCCAGGGGAAGTTGTTGTAAACGATATCATTGGAATATCTAAATCGGCTTTCTAATCTGCCACAAACATTTTTGATCCAAACCATATGCATTTCAGAAGATAGAACTCCAAAATGAAATTTGGTTGCATTTGGAATAGAATTACAGCTATCCGCAATTATAAAATCAGGACTAAAAAAGCCAAAGGGAATGTATTTTCTATTTTCAGAAGAATGGCGTGGAATAAGAATATAATCAGAATTTGGCTGACGGTTTTCGGTAAATAGAGAAGGCATACTCGCCCATTTAACTGTTGCTGCTTTTGTGCTTTTTAATCTAAATTGTTTTACGGCTTCAATTCTTTTTAAAAGCTGCGGACATTGATGTAAATCAGTTGGCCTTGCATTAATCAACCAAAAACACCACCTTTTTTGATTATGTAAAAATTCCTTTGCACTGATAAAAGGTTTTATGAACTTCCTTGCTTGAGGTTCTAATTTTAAAAACTCATTTTTTTCTTCATCAGAAAGTAAGAGATTTCCCCCATCAGTTGGTTGACTTCCTTTAAACATTTCTGGAACATTGGATATTGGATTATTTCTTGTATTAATAACGAAATCTCTTCCTTCGACTAAATATGGATTTATATTTTTCACTTTAATCTCATGAGCCTCCGCTTTTATGTTCTCATATTCATAAATGCTTTTATTATTTACGTCAAAATTTGCAAAGCCGATAATCACTACATGCACTGCCGCATTTCCTCTGGCTTCATTTCCCCATTTAAAAGTTCTATGAGCAAAATGTATTTTTATATGATACTTATTAAATAATTCATTCCACAAAATACCCACCTGCTCTCCTTGTGAAATGGAGTTAGTGCTTACAAAAGCGCAACGCGTCAATTTATTTTTGCCTGAAATGGCCCCGGCTTCGACAAGCTCAGCCTGACACTTCTCCATATATTCAGCTGCTTTGATGTACCAGGCAGCTACATAATCCATTACTCCTGCGCCTTTCACTCCTGCAAAAATCATTTCCATATCTTTTTTCTGTTCTGCATTCTGAAACTTACTTCCCACAAATGGCGGATTCCCAAAAATGTAATCGAATTTCTGTTCTCCTTTTTCCCACGGCAATGGCTCGATCAAACTTTGCCAATCGATTCTTAAAGCATTTCCATTTTTTATAACAGCGCTCTTCTTTAATGGCAAACGCACATAATATTCGCCAAAGGTTTCACTGGCTTTCATGTTCATCTGGTGGTCTATCAGCCACATCGCTACTTGTGCTATCTGTGCAGGGAACTCTTCATATTCTATTCCATAAAACCTGTCTACATCCAGCAAAAAATAATGGTCAATGCTGGTAACCGTTTGCGTTTTCAATAACAGTTTGACGATCTCCATTTCCAGCAATCGCAACTCCCGGTAAGCAATTATAAGAAAGTTGCCACATCCACAAGCCGGATCCAAAAAGCGAAGATTACTTATTTTCTCGTGAAGCTTTTTAAGCTTATTGCTGTTTCCTTTTTGGCTCTCAAATTCTTTCCAAAGCTCATCGAGAAACAAAGGCTTTATCAGCTTCAAAATATTCTTTTCACTGGTGTAATGTGCGCCAAGGTGTCTTCTCTCCACCGGGTTCATCACACTTTGGAAGAGCGAACCAAAAATGGCCGGAGATATTCTGCCCCAGTCAAGTCCGCAACAATCCAGCAAAAGTTTTCTCATCTCACTATCGAAGCTGGCAATGGGCAAATATTCTTCGAACAACTTTCCGTTTACATAAGGGAAAGCGGCAAGGCTTTCATCAAGGTTGGAAAAGCGTTTATCCTTTGGCGTATTGAGGACCTGGAACAGTTGCGCAATGTGATTGGCAAGGTCGCTTCCATCTTCGTCTGTTCGCAGGTCAATATAATCATAAAGAATCCCTCTTTCAAAAATGTTGGAATCATCTGCAAACAGGCAAAAAAGTAAACGCACCAAATACAATTCCAATGCATGACCTGTATAACCTGTAGATTCCAGCTTATCATGCAGCTTGGCCATCAACGCCGCCGCTTCAATATTTACCGGATCCTGTTCCCTGAAAGTTCTTTTTTCGTAACCGGCTATAAAACCGAAAAGCTGCACATGATTTACAAAGTCTGCTAGCTTAAACTCATGGGAACTATTTTCTTCAAGGTCATAAAGATGGAACCTTTCAAAATCGCTTACCAATATATAACGGGGAAGTTCTTTTTCTTTAAGACCGGGAAAATAATCCTTAGCCTGTTGGTAAGCCTTAATTAAATCTTTTCCCCTGCTTTTATGTTCAATGAGAATTACGCCTTTCCAGAGTAGATCAATAAAGCCCTGCTTTTCATCAATCTTTTTTACCTGTTGCTCAAAAGTGGCTACCCTTCTTCTTGAAATGCCAAAAACATTAAAAAAATCATCCCAGAAAGATTTGGCCTCAGCGTCCTCGCTCACTTCATCTTTCCACTCATTGGTAAAAGATATCGCACGGCTTTTTATTTCATTCCAGCTTAAAGGCATGGGCAATTAGTTAAAGAAAAAATTTGCTTTACAAAAATGGCAGCAGTTAGGATATTTCAGAACTGAAAAATTTCTATCCTCAAATATATGAGAATCTCCTAAAACTTCTACTAGAAAATTACAAAATCATACTATTTCTTCTTTTACTGTTTTTTTTGATCATTTATGCTTCCGTATCATGTAAGCCATTAATCCCCAGGCCTATTAATCCGCAGACCTATAAGGTTTTTGAAACCTTATAGGTCTTTCAGGATCACTAGTGGGCCTCGTATGGTTAAGTTAGGATTTATTTACTCACCTGTATAGCTATTGCAGGAGTACCCCTTTCTACCTCCGCCCACTATCACTCGCTTGTGATTCGCTTGTCATTCGGTTATCGTTCGCTCCAGGGAGCGAATAAGAAGCGCAATAAATCTGTTTAAAATACGTCATTGATTAAAAGGAAATAGCTGGTTGGTAGGAAACGGTGGCAATATTGCCATTTAATCCGGCTGAAACCAGGAGTACCGATCCTTCTGTAAACTAAAGCACCTTGGAATAGCTTCAGTCCTATCGCTTTTTTTCCGCGGTATCACTCGTTTGCTTAATTTCTCTGGCAAAGTAATTGGTAACTTTAAGTTTACTTAAAGCTTAAATGAAAAGAATGAGATCAAATTTAATTTTCTGCTTATTAACTCCGGCTGTAGTTTTTATTTCGTGCGTTTCGTCTAAAAATACCATGGACAACCAGCTTTCGAAAAAAGAAAAAATCGAGGGCTACCGGTTATTGTTCGATGGCAAATCCATGGATCAATGGACTGGCGCTACGGATACTTATCTTCCTGAAAATGGCACCATAACCATACACCCGGAAAAAGGCAGCGGAGGAAATCTTTATACGAAAAATGAATACAGTGATTTTGATTTCCGTTTTGAGTTTCAACTTACTCCTGGTGCTAATAATGGTGTTGGCATCCGCACGCCTCTTGAGGGTGATGCCGCCTATGTCGGAATGGAAATTCAGATACTGGATAATGATGCTCCTGAATATAAAGACCTTCATCCATATCAATATCATGGCTCGATATACGGCGTTGTGCCTGCAAAGCGCGGTTACTTAAAACCAGTGGGCCAATGGAATTCCGAAGAAATAATTGCAAAAGGTCCGAAAATAAAAGTGATCCTGAATGGAACAGTTATCACCGATGCAGATATTACCGAAGCCCGCGAAAACGGAACAATGGACGGCAAGCAGCATCCTGGTTTGAAACGCGACAAAGGGCACATTGGTTTTCTCGGACATGGCTCTGTGGTTCGCTTTAGAAACATCCGCGTTAAGGATCTGGCAGGAGAATAAACCGGTTGTCTGATAAAATTTTGTCAAAGGTTCTTGTTCTTTAGAACCCTGTTTATAAATGTGCTGACCTGCAAAACTTAGAACAGCAAACCTTCTTTTACTTAACGAAGTAACGTTACAATACCTTTTTTGAACGTCGGATAGTTTACAGGCTAAAGAGACAGACAAACTACAATCCTGCGCCAGGGTAAGGGTTTCATCTTTTTCTCTTTAACGCAACCGAATTCGTCGGGGGCCGTGAGTACTTTAAAATCATACTGTTTGTCAGCGCACGATACAGACCTTACCTTTATCACATGAAAGAATTCTTACCGATCCTTAAAAATATTTCAAAGTACATTGAACTGACCAAAGAAGAAGAGATCTTTTTCGTTTCTCTTTTACGAACCAGGAATGTGCGCAAAAAACAATTTATAGGTCAGCCGGAATTCACTTCTAAGTACCGGACTTATATAGTTTCCGGCGCTTTCAGGTCATACCTTGTTGACAACAAAGGCAAAGAACATACGATTGTACTGGCTATTGAAGATTGGTGGATCGGCGATATAAGCAGTTATATTTTCCAAAAGCCATCCGCTTACTTTGTAGAAGCATTAGAAGATTCTTTGGTCATTGAACTTGAATACAAAGACGAGCAAAAGTTAATGGAAAAGAATCCAAAATTTGAACGGCTTTTCCGAAAAGCGCTTGAACGTTCCACTGCAGCATTACAACAACGATTGCTTTCCAATCTGAGTGAGACGGCAGAACAACGCTATGATCAGTTTGTAAATAAATACCCCCAGTTTTTAAATCGTATTCCGCAATACGTATTGGCATCTTACCTCGGCATTTCAACCGAATTTCTGAGTAAAATCAGGAACAGGAAGGCAAAAAAGTTGAAGTAGTTCAACCAAATTTCTTAATCCATTTCATTTTTTATCGTTGGCAGCCTTGGCACCTTTGCATTGTCAATATTGACACCAAAGATTTAAAAATAGAAAAAGATGGAAAACAGAACTACCTGGGCCATTGACCCAATACACTCCGAAGTGCTCTTTAAAATTAAGCATTTGGTTATTTCAACAGTAACCGGTTCTTTCAAAAAATTCCAGGGAACCGTAATCACTTCCGGGGATGATTTCAATAATGCAAAAGTAAATTTTACGATTGACGTAAATAGTATTGACACCAATCAATCGCATCGTGATGAACATTTGCTGAGCGCTGATTTTTTTGAATCAACAGCTTACCCCCAAATAAAATTTCAATCTACCTCTTTCACAAAAGAATCATCCGGTGATTATAAAATGACAGGCAACTTAACCATAAAAGAAGTTACCAAACCTGTTGTGCTGAATGTAGAATATGGCGGCTCTCAAAAAGATATGTATGGAAACATAAAGCATGGTTTTGAAATAACCGGTAAAATAAACCGTAAAGATTTCGGCATGACTTATAACGCCATGACAGAAGCAGGCGGATTGACATTGGGCGAAGAAATAAAAGTAATTGCCAATATACAGGTAGCCCAATTGGTTGAAAAAGAAATGGCAGTAGAAATATAATAAGCTCAATAGCTTTGACAAAAGCCGGTGTTCGCGAACCTGCCTAACGGGCACACCTGGCCAGTATTGGTTCCTGAGACAAGAAGATGGGATAGCGATTATCTAGCGCATTCTATTAATTGAGCTTTGTGATTTTAGCAGTTATCAGAATTTTACCACGACGCATTATGGAAATAAGGTAAATACCCTGGGCCATTAAATGAATATTCAATATTTGTGTTTCATCGGTTGCTAATTCTTGCTGCAACTTTTGGCCAATTGCATCTGTCAATAAGATCACATCACCAATTTTAATATTGCTTATTCTTACCGGCCCCTTGGTAGGATTCGGGAACACCTTTGGCATAAGGCCGGTAGAAAAAGCACAAGCTAATGAGTCTCCGGTTATACTCCAGCCATAAGTTGATGTGAGTGTGTTTCGAGCGTCTTCGCCGACACAATATTTAAGATTTTGTGCACCAAGCACTATATTAACCGGCGGAGCCTGGCGAACCCACCCTATGAGTGTATTATCGTAGTTCGCTACGCTAAGGCCAGAATTATCTAACATAAGTCTCATACTTGTTGAGTTAGCTATCTTCCAATTACCCAGGTACTGGTTAAAGGCCGTTGCTCCCCAAAACATGGCATTCATATCATTTACTTTTGCTGTGTTCCAATTACCTATATCCTGGTTAAAGGTTGTATCTGCAAAAAACATGTATCCCATTTGTGTTACGTTAATTGTGTTCCAATCGCCTATATCCTGGTTAAAGGCCGTTGCGTGCCAAAACATGTATCCCATGTCAGTCACTTTAGCTGTATTCCAACCGCCTATATCCTGGTTAAAGGTTGTAGGCTCTGGTTCTCCAAGAAACATACCTCTCATATTCGTCACGTTAACTGTGTTCCAATGACCGATGTCCTGGTTAAACATCGTTGCATTTTGAAACATGGCATTCATATTTGTTACGTTACCCGTGTTCCAATCGCCTATATACTGGTTAAAAACTTTTGCGTGATAAAACATACCTTGCATATTCGTAACGTTAGCGGTGTTCCAACGGCCAATATCCTCATTAAAGGTTGTTGCTTCATAAAACATATCTCTCATATCCGTTACCTTAGCGGTGTTCCAATCGCCTATATCCTGGTTAAAAGCTTTTGCTTCCCGAAACATGGCTGACATATCCGTTACGTTACCCGTGTTCCAGTTGCCTATATCCCTGTTAAACACTGTTGCTTCAAAGAACATACTATCCATTTTTGTTACAGCGTCTGTATGCCAGTTATTCATGGCGGTAGCCGCCGCGCCCATTGGATTCAATTTTCCACAATCATAATACATTGCGGACATATCAGTAACACCGGAAAGCAAAGGCGCATCGGTCGCGGTTATGTTCAGGTTTGTGCAACCTGCAAAAGCGTTACCCATACTTTTCCAGGCATTTGTACCCCATTGGCTTATTTCTATAATTTTATCTTTACTTACAGCAGTATCATTAAAATAAATTCGGGGAAACGTACCCGTGATACTTACTGAATAAATACCCGGGGCTTTATACGTGTGTGAAATACCGCCTGCTCCGGCGTCTGATTTTCCATCGCCCCAATTTACAACGTAGTTGTATCCGGAACCAGTGGTGGGTATGCTAATAACTTGATTGCTATCTGTAATCTTCCATTTGGTAATAAATTGTGCATGAGATGGAAAAGTGAGTAATACACCAATTAATATGAATGTATTTAGAAAAAGCTTTGACTGAATCAACATCGTTTCTATTTGTTCCTTTAAAGCATTATTGATCGATTTTTGAATTTCGTCGGCTCGATGCCGTTACCCAAAATTATAATAAAATTAATCCACATGCTTTTATGACGGATAATACGAATTGTAGCCAAATGCTCTGAATAACATTTTCAAAAAACTACTTCTTTTCCCGCCGATCGTTACCATGCACTATTTTAAACACCGCGTGTAAAAGAGAATTCTGATCATTTGTGTCTCTCTTCTTTCAGAGCCAGCCGGGTTTTGTTTTCAATGGTGGTAACGCTATTAAAATACAAAGTATCAGAAAGATGGTTGGGATAAAGCGTCTGTTTATAATTCATGCTCACAACCGTATCCAACGCATGAATCGGTGTCATCACCACATCATTGATTTGTGTCTCCACGAGCCTCTTTTTTCCCTTCATATCAGGTCCGTGGAGACCTGGATCTCGGATAAGGATAGCTGGACATAAAGCTATTTCCCTCCGCACTATTTTATGAATCCCTTTATAGTTTGATTTTGATGCCGCCATTTACTACAAAGCCGTCAACCGGTGCATAAATGTCTCTGAAAACCGGATTATCAATAGTGCCTGTGTAAATAGTGTCAAACTTAGTTTGTCTTGTGTCAAAGATGTTTTCAAAGTTAATGAACACCGAAAACTTCTTCCATAGCTTTTCTGCCATCAGACCGTTTAGCCAATAAGATTTTCCTGTTGTGCCGTCGCTCAACTTTTGCGGACTGAAATAATAGGCTTCCAAACCAAGCTTTAGTTTGTCTTCTATCTCATACATCAGTACATTGTTCAATCGGTGTCTTGCCGTTAAGGGAAACCAACTTTTCGTATTATTAAAATGGCTGTTTACATCGGCGTAGGTGTAACCAATAAACAACTTAAAGTCTTCATAGATAAAGCGAAGATTTGTTTCCATTCCTTTAGTGTCAATAAATCCATCCGCATTTATAAACTCATAGCTGCTGCCTGTTGTGTTGGTTAACACCAATGGCTTATTCAACTTTGTATAAAAAAATAGTTGATTGATTGTAAATCCTATATCACCAATGTTTGCTCTGTAATTGAAATCAAGATTGCCACCTGCTGACTTTTCATTGTTGGCAACATGCTCATTGATGGGTAAAATATTTTGAAACTGTATCTTCTCAGCATCTTCGTTGAATACAGTTGGTGTTTTATATCCTAAGCCACCGCCTAACCTTGCCGTTAGTTTTGGATTTAATTTAAGCATCGCAGAAATTCGCGGCAGAAGTTCAAAGCCATATGGTTTTACATAATCGCCACGCAAGCCTGCTTCTAATGAAAAAATATTGGTTGGCGTCCAGGTGTTTTGCACAAACACACCGAATGTATTGAAATGATAGTTTCTCAATGCGGTTGTATTATGTCGCTGCTCGTTAAAATCGTCCGTTAAAAAATTAGCTCCGGCAATCCAAAATGATTTACCTGATTTAGCAGTGAAGTTAAGTTCTGAATAGGATGACTGTTGTACCCCTTCAAAAATGTATGTGGGTATTGTTATAAGCCTGTTGAAGTGACTGTAACTGCTTTTGAATTGCAGGCGGTTGTTTTCGCTTAATTTGTGTTGAACATCCACTTGAGTAGTAAAACGGCCTGTATTGTTTTTTTCAAAGTAACCATTTGTTCCGTGCTTTATGTAATCCATGCTGCCGCCAATTCTGTTTTCGGTAATATAGCTAAACCCAAGGTTTGCATTTGTTTTGTTACCGTAAATAAATAAGCGAGGATTAATCGTGTATCGCTCAAATTTTGGAATGGCTGTTAAGCCAATACCAGCAGGGTCATAAGCGCTACCTGTATTCCTTGAGGCGAAAACAGTTAAGCCGATGGTTTTAAATCGTTGACTGTAAAAACCGCTAAGGTCTAAGCCTTTTGCTGATGTTGCATTTGCAAGGAAACTTAGTTCTCTTGTGGCGGTTGGTGTTTTTGAAACCAGGTTTACCAAACCTGCAACAGCTCCGCCGCCATAAAGCGTGGATGAAGAGCCTTTGATAACTTCTACCTGTTGCAGGTCAAGTGGCGCAATCTGCATCAAACTAAGTCCACCTGAAAATCCTGAATATAATGGAAAGCCATCTCTGAGAATTTGTGTATATCTGCCATCTAAGCCTTGTATCCGGATGCTTGAATTGTAAGACGTTGCTGAAGTCTGTTGCGTTTGAATGCCTGTGCTTTCATTAAGCATCATTCGTATGTCGCCGGGCTTCATGTTTCCTTTTTCAGTGAGTTCTTCGCCTGAAATAGTTTCTACTCTTGTTGGAATGTCTTTGATAGAGCGGCTTGTTCTTGTGACTGTAACAACTATTTCACCGGCGTTTTTTTCTTCAACCGCTAATAAAACTTCAATAGGTTCACCGGCAGGCAAAGGAACGCTTACGGAAATTTCCTGTTCTTCCATGCCCACGTAGGAGACTTTGATTAAGTACGTCCCTGTTGCAATGTTTGCAAAAGTTGCAATGCCTGAACTGTCGGCAATAGCGCTTTTATTAATAGAAGCGATAAAAGCTGTTGCACCTGCAAGCGGTGTTTTCTCTTCATTACTTTTTATCGATAATCTGAATGTATGTTGAGCATAGCTGCCGATAGTATATAGCACTGCTATGCTTAGAAATAGCACTTTCTTCATTTTGTAAAATCATTTGGTTAATAGATTTGTTTGTCCCCGGATTACTAAACAAAACGTGGCGGCTGAAAATAGCTGGAGTAATATTCTGATTTGAAAGAAGAATAAAACCTGCTATAAGAAGAAGTCGGATAAAATTGAATAGGTTCCATCAATGGCGTATGGCTGTAGATTGTAAAACCGCGTGTTGCCGAACAAATAGAAAATGGTGAGCAGCCACCACAATCTTTTTTATGGTCTGTGTCAGATGTTTGCTGCATGTGCTCGTCCTGTTCGCAGTTGTCAAAAATGGAACAAGGCACTATTGCGCTGAATAAAAGGTATAAAGACAATATGAAGGCTATCCATTTTTTCATCGTTGCAAAAATAGTCAAACTGTGGAATGAAGCGTTGTGCCGGCAAATTTTGTCCAAATGAAGTTGACAAATACTACCGTGAAAACAAATAGCAATAACTTTTTCATTGTGACTAATTTAAGCGTTTAGACAACGGCTACAACGTTCGGCAGGGGCGAAATAGAAATCCTTCTGCTGGTACTGTTGTCAATATGTTTATCCGTGGAAAGCATAGGCTACTCTTGTGCTGATAAGCGCAACTGCGAATGGCCCATAATACGAATTGAGTAGCCAAATGCTCTGAATAACATTTTCAAAAAACTACTTCTTCCCTTTGTTGGCGCAAGCATCCGCTTGTGCATCATCAACGAATTAAAAATACAGTAAAGCAATAAACTGTTTCGATTTTTATTTTGATGAAATTAAAAAGCATAAGCGGCGTTTGCGCTAACAATATACGCAACGTCCACCATCGTGAGACGTTGCTGAGAAGAGGAAATGGTATGGTCCGGTAGTAATTAGTTGTCCCTCCGTAGCATTAGCGGTTGCATGAAAACTACGAGCTCCGAAAGCGATCCTTGCCCAAATCATAAGTACAACAGAAAGTGCCTGAATTATACTTGCAATAATATTTTTTGAAAAAATCAGATGTTCTTGGTACAAATACAAGATACCTAGCACTGCAATCACAAACCCAAGAAGAGACGCTATTTTTAAAGTCATTATTTTTTTTAAAATGTTAGTTTTAATGTTTATGTTCGTTAAGAAGCAGCCAACCGTTCGGTATTGTGAAGTTTTACTTGTAAGCTATTGCCGCACTTGAAGGTCCAGCTAACGGAAGTAATGATGTGAACTTAAAGCCTACCGTCTTTGCCCATTTGCGAAAATCGGCAAAGGTGAAATCAAAACCGGTTCCGGTTTCAATCAGCATGTTTAAACTCATCATCAAGCCGAATGCATTTTGCTTTCTTTCATCATCTATGATACCTTCAATGGCCACGAAAGCACCGCCTTCCGGCAATGCGTCATATGCCTTTTTCATGAGCATTATTTTCTTTTCTTCATCCCAGTCATGAAGTATATTTCCCATTGTGATTACGTCAGCATGAGGAAATGCATCAGAAAAAAAATCGCCACTTTGCGCTTTTACCCTGCCGGTCAATTGAAATTTTTGAATAGTTTCCAAAGCAATCGGTTCAACAGGAGGAAGATCGAACGTGGTACAAGACATATGATCATGGTGCTTTGCAACCATTACTGATAACAACCCGGCAGAGCCGCCGATATCTGCCAGAGTCGTATATTTCGAGAAATCAAACTTTTGAGCAAAAGTCATAAAGTTGCCCATTTGTATCCCGCTCATTGCATTAATAAACTCTCTTAACTTATCCGGGTCCTGGTAAATTAACCCAAAAAAATCCCGTCCTTCTTTTGCTTCGTTTTGTGCAGATCCTGTAATCAACCCTTCTTCAAGATCGCCCCAAAACCCATATAACCTGTTATTCATCATTTCAAGAACACCCCCAATATAGGAAGGCTTATTTTTATCCAAAAAGGTATCTGTATCAGGGGAATTAGAATAAGTTGCTGTCTCTAACAGCCCTTCACGATTCAGAAATCCAAATGCGGTCAGTGCATCTAAAAAATCGTAAAGGTGCCTGTCTGTACAATTCAGGTTTAAAGAAGTTTTAATTTCTTTTCCTGACATCTTCTTCCGGTCAGCTAATTTGGTAAACAGCTGGAATTTAATGGCAGCTAATAAAATTTTTGATGCCCAGAAACCTGTGCCGATTTGCATAATGCCTGCCGGCGACGGCTGATTGATTTTATTTTCCATTATTTTTAGTTTAAAAGTTGCTTGTCTAAATTGCAGTTAACATATACGCATTCGCGTAGCATGGGTATGGAGTGAATTTTAGCCGGAGCAAAAGTACAGTAAGTCAACAATTAGTTTTAATTATTATTTATTGCTCAATAGACTATTTTCAAACAGGAACTACAGCCAAATCTTAAATCATATGAATCGAGAAGCGTATGGTGAACATTTTAAAAAAACTACTTCTTCCCCCGCCGATCGTTCCCATGCACTATTTTAAACACCGCGTTTAAAAGAGAATTCTGATCATTCGTGTCGCCAAGTAATTGCCAGATCATAACGCCTCCGGCTTCTTTCAAAGCCAGCCGGGTTTTGTTTTCAATGGTGCTCAGACTATTAAAATACATTACTACATTTCCAGGCATCATTAAAGTATCAGCAACCTGGTTGGGATAAAGCGTCATGATCTGTTTATAGCTCATGCTCACAACTGAATCCTTTTCACCAAAACCGTAGCCATAAAAAGGAAGTCCAAGCACTAATTTTTCCTTCGGAATTGATCTTTCCTTGTGCCAATAATTCAAATCGTCCACAGCCATCTGGTAGGGAGAATGATTGCCCGGCCTGCCTGGCGACCAGGGACCGGTTTGATCATAAGACATCACACTTACAAAATCGAATTTTTGTAAAGCTGCATCAGGTAACTGATCTTTATAAGCAGTAGCAATGGCGGCTGTGAGCAGTTTGTGCAAGGGCTTTAAGGCATCCGCTAATTCAATCACAAACTGCTGGTAATTGGAATCAATATCACTTCCTTCCAGGTCAACATCAATGCCGTCGAGGCGATACCTGTTGATCAAAAAGATCAAATTATTAATGAAGGTTTTCCTGTTGCCGTTCTGCAAAAGGCTTTTATAATATTCATGACGACCGCCTCCGCCAATGGATGCCAGCACCTTTACTTTTTTATGATGCGCTTTTTTGATGAGCGTATCAATCGCTAGTTCGTAGTTGAAATTGCCGGAAGAATCAGGATTGATAAAAGCGATATTCAAATGAGTGATCTTGTTTAGAAAAAGATAAGCCGAATCTGCATGAACAGTATCTCTTAGCGCCGCGTTCAGAAAATAATAGCCTACTATTTTAAAAGCTGATCTTTCATGTTTATTTTTCCTCTGCGCGGATACGAATGCCGAGATCAACAGTAAACCAATAATAGTAAAAGAAGTTTTTATTTTCATTCATGATATGTTGGTCAAATTTAAAGGATTGCAGAAGCTAACACTTTCACTAACAACCGAACCATAATCTTGCGCACAAACGGGCGCTAAACTACCGATTGGTATTCGAACCTTTTGTATCTTCATTTATTTTTAAAACTGAGAATTGAATTTAAAGTTCAATAACGGCAAATCAAAACATAAAACCTATTCTGCCTTTGCCTTATATCCCTTCCACAGCCATTCCAGCGCTTCCGGCAAGGTTTGTTGTTTCACTTTATGATCCACATGCCCGGCGTTGCGCGCAAAAATAAACTGGTAATCATAGCCTTTATCGGCAAGCACCCTCGCCATGTTTTCATTCGCTACTACCCAATCGTGCATGTTGTCACGCATCACGTTAGGATTATACAAATCGCGGTCGCCCACCTCCATCCAGATACGTATCGGCTTTGTGGCGCTACCGGGAATCAAATGTTCATGAAACTCCCATGCGCCATGTGGTGTTGCAGCCTTATAAGGCCATTGCTGGTTGATGAAGGTTCCTGAATAAGTAAGCACCCGGTGATACCACTCCGGGTGATACCAGGCCATTATCAATGCACATGAACCGCCCGAGCTGCCGCCCATCGTAGCGCGGCCTTCCGGGTCTTTTGTTAGTTTCACATTGCATTTGCTTTCCACCAGTGGTAATACCTCCTTCTCCACAAACTCCGCATACACACCCGACATAGCATCGTATTCCAGGCCGCGTTCGCTTCCTTGCGCGTCACCGCTTCCGTTGCCAATAGATATGGCAATCATGACCGGCACTTTGCGTTCCGCAATCAGGTTGTTCAAAGCGGTAAACAGCATCTTGTCCGGACCGTCGGCGCCAACAATGAACGGTGCAGGCGTACCGGGAATGTATTGTTTGGGAACATATACCTCCACGTGGCGGGTGTAAGGTGCGGGGTGACTGGTAGTTACTACCAGCCGCGCAGGATCAGCAGGATCCACCGTGCCAAATGTTCCAGGCTCGCGTGCAATGCCGGGATAAATTTTGCTGTCTTTGGAATCCATAGTGAATTGATAAATGGTCCCCTGCGGCACATTTTCCTGCTCCGTCATTTCCGGCGCTGCATTATGTGTAGGCCCGATGATAAAATTTCCATTGGAGTCCGGTGAAGGAACCGCGCCATCCGGTAATTCCCTCGCGGTAACATAACCAGCAGTATGCGGGTCACGCGTCGGCGGTGGGGTACGTTCGGCAGTGGCTGGCTTGGTACTTGGTGACTGGGCTGTTGCCAGGTGTGCGCTCATCAGCAACGCAGCGGCAACCATGGCGCATCCTGTTATTTTTCTGATATGCATATAGCTTTTGTGAATGTAGAAGTTTGTTATGGGATGAAGAATTAAAGATACAAAACCAAAGTGGTTGGCGCAAACTTCGGTTGTCCGCCTGTAGTAATGAGCAGTCCCAGCAACGGATAGCTGTGCCAGCAGCGGGTGCTAAAGACAAGAACCATGGCAAAAGTTAAAAAAGCACTGAAGAAGCAATTACATCTGAACTTTTTTATGCTCCCCCTGGTTATATTGCTTCCCTGTCGCAATGGATTTCGCAATATTAAACGCCACTACAATTTTGCTGGAGCTTCCTTCCCAATATTCTGCTTCCGTTCCTTCTACTTTGATCAGTAAAATTTTCGGATCATCCAATCCTTTCGGGAACCAGGCTTTCATTGGAGACTTCCAATATTCTTCGATCTTCTCACGGTCATCGGATAACGTAGCGGTGCCGTTAACGATTACGTAAGCATTATCATCTTTTGAGGCATAAGAGATCAGCACTTCCTTTTTCTCAGAAATTTCTTCCACTTTTGCCGAATATTCATTGGTAAAAAACCATAAGGTGCCGTCGTCGTCAATATGTGCCGTTGCCATTGGGCGGGCTTTCATAGGGCCATCCTTATCTTTTGTAACCAGTGTACCAATCCTGATTTCTTCTATAAGACTTTTTATTTTTTCTATTCCCTGATCGCTTGAATCTTTCATAACTTTTTTATTTGTTTGGAAGATTTAGCAACAAAGGGCATACCAACAAAAAATGCGGGTGAACACCAATGAATGCTTTTTGGATTATCCTTTCTAAATACCTGGGAAAACAAAAATTAGCGCTGTTGTCTTGTAACCAGGACGTCTACTAAATAAGAAATTCAATTTTTAATAATGCACAGTCTTGGCGTAATAATAATGTCTATACTTAGGATAGGCTCGGGGGAAGCAGCCGCATTCTGTATTCCTGCCGTTTCATCCCCTTCTCATGTTTAGCCCCCCTGTTGTCCCAACCATCCGCTTGTAGCTCGCCACAGAATTAAAAATACAGTAAAGTAACAAATTGTTTCGATTTTTATTATGATGGCTTAAATAGCACAAGCGGACGCTTGCGCTAACCTATAACTCAACCTTGCGCGTAAAGGGGGGGTCCGTCTGCCCTAACCGTCTGTCTAATGTAAATGAAAAAGTTGATTATTTGTTCGTTTGGTGACAGCATTCGGTCAGCCTAAACTGCTGATGATGGCAGCACAAATGCTCATGTTTATTCCGTCTGCCCCACTTGCGCAAAACCCATTGTTGCACGCCGTTAAGCAACTTTTGTGCTGATTGATTTTATCGTCTCGAAGGTTGCACTTTTTGCAGACATTTCTGCTTCTATGTCAAAATCATCTTGTAGCCCAAGCCAGAATTTAGCACTATTTCCAAAATACTTACTTAATCTAAGCGCCGTATCAGCAGTAATTCGTCTATTACCTTTAACTATCTCA
>Ga0157371_10002836_pt1 | contig 16206 bp, 12 predicted proteins | sample C45metaG_FD_113462 | JGI IMG/M metagenome (GOLD analysis project Ga0157371, IMG submission 113462) | Corn rhizosphere microbial communities from Kellogg Biological Station, Michigan, USA - C4-5 metaG | ecosystem: Host-associated > Plants > Roots > Rhizosphere > Soil | place: USA: Michigan...
GCCGCGGCGCTACTTCTGGGCGCCGAAGCTGGGGATGCGCGGGGTCCTGCGGATCAGCTTCTTCAAGGACGTCCTCGTCGTCTCCGGCAGCGGCGTCGGCGGCGGCAGCCTCGGCTACGCCTGCACCCTCTACAAACCGCCCTCGAAGTTCTTCGACGACCCGCAATGGGGCGACATGGCCGACTGGGAGAGCGAGCTGGCGCCCCACTACGAGGAGGCGCAGCGGATGCTCGGCGTCGCCAACGTCGAGACCGATGACGCCGCCGACGAGCTGCTGCGCGAGTACGGCGAGCACATCGGCGTCGGCGACACCTACCGCAAGACCCCGGTCGGGATCTTCTTCGGCCAACCGGGCAAAACCGTCGCCGACCCCTCCTTCGGCGGCGAGGGCCCCGAACGCACCGCCTGCACCTTCTGCGGCCGCTGCATGGTTGGCTGCCAGCACGGCGCCAAGAACACGCTGGTCAAGAACTACCTCTACCTGGCCGAACAGCGCGGCGTCGAGGTGATCCCCGACCGCACCGTCACCGAGATCCGCCCGCTCGGCGCCGAGGACGGCAGCGAGGGCTACTCGATCGCCAGCGAACGCTCCGGGATGATCCCCGGCCGCGGCCGCGGCACGATCAAGGCCCGCGGCGTCGTCGTCGCCGCGGGCGCCCTCGGCACCAACAAGCTGCTGCAGCGCTGCCGCCTGACCGGCGCCCTCCCCCGCATCTCCCACCGGCTCGGCGAGCTGGTCCGCACCAACAGCGAGATGATCCTCGCGGTCACTGTCCCCGAGGACTACCCGGAAGACCTAACCAAGCGGGTGGCGATCAGCGGCAGCATCTACCCCGACGCCAACACCCACATCGAGACCGTCTCCTACGGCAAGGCCGGCGACTCGATGGGCCTGCTCTACACGCTGCTGGTCGGCGACGGCACCCGCGTCACCCGGCCGCTGAAGCTGCTCGGGCAGATCATCCGCCACCCGGTCAACTTCGCCAAGGCGCTCTGGCCGAAGGGCTGGTCCCGCCGCACGATCATCCTCCTGGTGATGCAGACGCTCGACAACGCAATCGCCCTGCGCCCGACGCTGAAACGCTCGGGCAACGTCTGGCTGCAGACCGAACAGGACCCGGAGAAGCCAAACCCGACCTTCATTCCGGTCGCCAATGACGCCGCCGAATGGCTCGCCAAGCGGACCGGCGGCCTCGCCCAGAGCGCGGTGACCGAGGCGCTCTTCAACGTCCCGAGTACCGCCCACATCCTCGGCGGCGCGGTGATCGGGCACGGGTCCGAGGACGGGGTCGTCGACGCCCGCCAGCGGGTCTTCGGCTACGAGAACCTGCTCGTCTGCGACGGCTCGGCGGTGCCGGCGAACGTCGGCGTCAACCCCAGCCTGACGATCACCGCACTAGCCGAGCACGCAATGAGCCAGGTCCCAGACGCTGCAAGCCTGCGCACTTCGGAGTCCTCAGTCGGCCAGGTCGGGTCACGCACTTAAGTGCGCTCCCCTCCCCGGCCTCCCTGCGTCCGCCGAATTGCTTGGTTTTCGCGCCCGGTTAGACGCGAAGCGCTGGGCGACGTAGTCCCAGTTGACGACGTTCCAAAAGGCGTCGATGTATTCGGGCCGCTTGTTCTGGTACTTCAGGTAGTAGGCGTGCTCCCAGACGTCGCAGCCGAGCAGCGGCGTGGTGCCGTCGGAGATCGGCGAGTCCTGGTTCGGGGTCGAGATCACCGCGAGGCCGGACGAGTCTTTGACCAGCCAGGCCCAACCGGAGCCGAAGCGGGCGATGCCGGCGTTTTTGAACTCCTCCTTGAAGGAGTCGAAGGAGCCGAAGGTGTCGCTGATCGCCGAACCAAGCTCGCCGCCCGGCTCGCCGCCGCCGTCGGGGCCCAGCATCTGCCAGAAGAGCGTGTGGTTGTAGTGGCCGCCGGCGTTGTTGCGGACCGCGGCCTGCTTGTCGCCCGGCAGCGCCGAAAGGTTGCGGAGGACGTCCTCGACGTCGCGGTCAGCCCACTCGGTGCCCTCGAGAGCGGCGTTGGCTTTGTCGACGTAGGCCTGGTGGTGTTTGTCGTGATGGACGCGCATCGTCGCCTCGTCGATATGGGGCTCGAGCGCGTCGTAGGGGTACGGCAGGTCAGGTACGGAGAAAGCCATCGCAACTCCTTTTCTCGGTTTGAAGTCCGAGTCGGAGCCTAGATGAATCGAGGTTCTCGCTATTCCGCCGTCGGCGGTTCGACCGGCGCCGCTTCTTCGACTTCGCCTTCCGGTCCGGAGCCCATCCGGGGGACGACGCGGGCGTTGCCGCCGGTCCATTCGTTGAACCGGTACCAGGAGGGCTTCGCCTCCCGGTTCCTGGTCAGCAGGCCGGCGGAGCCGCAAAAGATGCAGTTGCCCCCTTCGTCGGACCAGGTGAACCACCAGACGCCGCCGACTCCCCAGCGGACGCGGTTGGCGGAGAGCATCGCGAAGGCTTTGGAGAGCTGGAAGGCCTGGCCGAAGAGCCCCCGCTGCCAGCGGCTCGGTCCGTCGGCCGAGCCCCAGCCGAGCTCGGTGACGTAGAGCGGAGTGGCGCCGTCGTGGTGGCGGCGCATGATCCGGCGCAGGTTGTGCAGCTGCGCCCCCATCGCCACCGCGTCGGCAACGTAGGGGTGCAGGCCGACGCCGTCGAAGTACTTCTTGATGTTGCCGGTGCGGTAGAGGCGGTTGAGGAAGTCGCCCGAAGCCATGTTCGGCGGCACCTGCAACGGCCGGCCGAAGAGGCCGCCGATGATCACCTTCGAACCCGGCGCCTGACGGTGGATCACCCGGCCGGCGATCCTGATCAGGGTCGCGAAGCGGCGCGGTTCGGGGTGCGGCGCGTAGGTGACGATGTTCTCCTCGTTCCAGATCTCCCAGAGGCGGATGGGCTCGTAGGGCAGCTCCTCTTCGCCCTTCCAAAAGGCCCCGTCCGGCCCATAGCGATGGACGGCGGCGCGCAGGAACGAGGCCCAGGCGCGGCGCTGGTGGGCGTTGCGGATCGGCAGGTCGGACTTCAGCGGCGAGACCCAGGGCGGCGTGCCTAGGACGACCGGGAAGATTTCCAGCCCCGCTTCGGCCGCCAGCCTCACTTCCCGGTCGAACGGGGCCCATTGCCGTTCGGAGAAGGCGGGGTTCTCGGGCTCGATCGCGCCCCAGAAGAGCGGCAAGCGGACGCTGCGGATGTCGGCTTCGCGCATCAGCCTGTAGTCCTTCGCCGTCCCCGCGCTCTGCGGCGAGATCCCGACGAAGCCGGGCGGCAGGTAGCCAGGCGCCGCCTGCGGCACCGCCGCCAGCAGCAAGACCAGTCCCACCATCGCTGAGATCAACCTTCGCGCCATCCTCAAAATGCTCGACCCGCCACCAGCCCCAAAGTAGCGCTGTGGCCACCTCTCTCGCGCCAAGCCCCCGGCTCTGGGATAATCAACTCCTCTCGGGGCGTGGCGCAGCCTGGTAGCGCGCACCGTTCGGGTCGGTGAGGTCCCCGGTTCAAATCCGGGCGCCCCGATTGGTTAGAACCTCACGAAGGGACGCGAACAGGGACGAAGCACCCGCAGTTTGCGGCCCATCGTGGGGCTTGATTCGGGGGCGTTCGGGGCTGTTCAATGGTCGCTCCGTTGCAGCTTGGTTGCAGTGGGCACGCGATTCGGTTGCACACGGGTTGCAGGTGGCCCAGCCAAGCACCTCCTCTTCGGCCGCTGACTATCCGAGCCGATTCCTACTGTCCAGATCAGCGATGGCTGAGAACCGATTCCTCCGCCGATTGAAGCGAACGTCGATCCGCTTGGCAGCATCAGCGAAGCAGTTCGAGGCAGCCGTTCTCTGGGTTGTAGGCGCGGAACTCATCGCACGGCCCGATAAATAGGTCGCGGGGTACCGGCGGCGCAGTCGCGGCGACATTGTGGGTCTCGAACACCCGAACAAAGCGATAGCTGCCGGGCGTAGCGTCAGCTTCCGCAAACGCTGGCTCGCGGGTCGCCTCAAACGTCAGGATTGCCCGTTCCTGGCGGTCCTCAATGCCCGCCAATCGTTCTTTCATGTCCTCGTGCCAGCGCTCGATTGCGTCCTCACGATATGTCCGCTCGTGCAGGGTCATAACGGCGCTTACGTAGGGATGTAGACCTCCGCCAAAGACCCCATTTCGGCCGAAGAACCACTCGGCATCGTCAGGTGGGTCCGGGTTCTCGGCGTGGCGATCGAGACACGGACGCCTCGTTCGCCGTACATGGCAGCTATCACCTCGTCGTGATTCTCGCTTGCGACCATCAGCCGACTCGGGTTAGCGAGGCAGACGATCAGCGGCTCCGAACGATCGCGGAAGGGACGCAATTGCTTCAACGCTTCACCGATCTTGTTGCGTACCGGCGCGAGTTCTTGGCTCGCATCACGGACCACGTAGCCACCGCTGCGCTCAAGTGCCTCTTCTAGTGGCGAGGTCTCGAATCCCTTTAGCTCGATGATCGCTGCGATGTCGCCGCGACTAACTCGGTAATCCGGACGGCGCGCCTCGGGGCCGCCGCCGAGGTCTGGCTGATGGTCCTCTCCGCCACTGATCCCAGCCTCGTGGAGATAAGTCTCGAACTGGTCCTCCGAGGGGGTTTTCAACGCTGAGCGAAGCATCGACGTCGCCAGGGTAGCCCGCTTCGAGGACAGGCATCCCCTTGTCACGCCAGAATCGCTAGTCGTCTGCGACGAGGCGTAGGTGTCGCTTGTTGGGGCGGCGCTGCTGGTAGGCGTCCATTGCCCGTTGGGCACGGGCAAGGGCGCGACGTTCGCCGAGCTTGGTGTAGACGGTGGCGATCAGGTAGCCGCCGTCATCGTGGCCGACCATCGTGGCAACGGTCGGCGGGTCCAGGCCGAGGCCGCCGTCCTCGATGGGATCGACCATCCATTGAATCGCGCGATGCTTGAGCTCATAGAAATCTTGGTCAGGCATCCCGGCCCCGGCGCGAACGGCGTGCCAGTGCGCCGACCACGAACTACGGAGCATGTAGCCGCCGCGTGGAGCGGGAAAGACGATGTTGCTTAGGCGCGGCATCGCCTGTAAGTGCGCGCGCAGGGCCGGGCTCATTACAACGCGGCGGCGATCGTCGTCCTTGGGCCAGGTGACCTGGCCCGTGTCGAGGTCTAACTGGCGGCGGACTTGGATCATGCCTTGGCTGAAATCCAGATCGGTGTGATGTAGCGCGAACAGCTCACCGGGCCGCAGCCCGGCCTCGCCCACGGCGAGGATCGCACCCTCGATAATCAGCCCGTATTCGTCGGCACGGCTTGCTCGGGCGCTCTGACGTAACCGCTGGTACTGCTCGTTGGTGATGATCTCGAAGTCCGGCTTGTCGACGCGGCGCTTCCGCTTGCTGGCGCCGAGCCGCGTGAAATGGTTGCGGGGGATCAGCTCACGGTCGAGAGCGTGGTTGAAGAATTGGCGAACAGCCTGCTGGGTGTTGGCGCCTTTCGGAAGAGCCCAGGTGATCGCCTCATCGCGAGTGAAGCTGTCAAGGCGTCGGTGGCCGTGCTCACGGATGAACGGTCGTAGCCCCTCTTGCATGCGCCGGACGCTGGAGGCGCGGCGGCCGGTGTCCTTCTGGGCGCGCTGCCCCTCGGGCCAGGTCATCGTGATCCGCCCGTCCTCCTGGATCACGGCGCCGGCGAACTCGATCACGCTTGGAACCTCCCGCTGGCCCGGGTGATCGACTTCGTCGCGTAGCTCGGCGAGGCACCGCTGCTCAGCTTCGCGGTACTCACCCAAGCTGGTGTGAGTACCGACCCACTTTTGGCGTCCCTTGTACTTGACTTGACCGACCCACTTGGGTTTGTGGCGGGTGCCTCGGTTGTGCGGCATCAGCGGCCCCCGCCGCGCTCGGCGGTTGCATGGCGGTCACGCAGCCATGCCTCGACCTCGGAAACGCGGTAGCGGTTCATGCCGCCCATCCGCAGATACGGAAGCCCGAGGCGCTGCTGGTACTCGATCCAGCGGACCGTGGCCCCGAGATGTCCGGCGAGCTGCCGCTTGGTGATCCACCTCTCGCTGCTTCCCTCGGCTTCGGATTCGCTCGTACTGCTCGCCTGGCGTGGCGCGCGATCTGCAACGCGGCCGACGCTGCCGACACGACCCCGGCCTCGCTGCCCGCTCGGTCTGCACGATGGAAGAACTCCGCCATCGCCTGAGATGAGATGAGATGTCGACCCGGATGTCAACTCAAGATCGCCGCGCCGAGCGAGGACTCGCCAGAACAGGCTGACGATCGCGCGTAGCTGCTGGTCGCGGTGCTCGGTCTTGTCGTCTGCAAGCGGTATGACCCTGAGCTCAATCACGAGCGCGTCGGGCGGGTCGCGGTGGCGGCGGGTTTCAACCTCGCCGGTCAAGCCGGTAGCTCCCAGCGGTACTTTTTGCCGATCGGGTGCATGTCGGCGGCCGGTCGGCCGGGACGGTTCCAGCGCCCGCCGCCGGCATCTGTCTTGACCAGCTTGAACCCGGCGGCACGCAGCGAAGCGCCACCCTCCTCGGGCAGCGTGTAGGTGATGAGTTTGCGATATCCGAGAGCCTTGACGGCTCGCCAGGCAGCGCGCAGCAGCATCGAACAGGCGTTGTAGGTGCCATCGGTGCAAACGCGGCGGACCTCCGCGGTATAGCCGTCATCGAGCATCCGCGCCACCGGCCGGCCGATGATCGCCACCCCGCACAACCGCTCCTCCTCCCGGACGCCGACGACACATACGCCAGCGGCGACCGGGCGGTTGTGGCGATGGTGCTTGGCGACATAGGCATTTGCGACCTTCAAAGAGGTCGGGACCAACGTGAGCTGCGGGTGGTCGTGGCGCCGGGCCGTCGCTCCCGCCTCACGTTTCCGCTCCCGCGGCGTCATGCGCTCGCCTTCTCGACCAGCCAGTGAGTCGGCCGCTCGGGGTCGCGAAAGTCGGTGAAGATCGGCTCGAACGGTCCCGCGTCGGCGAGGTCGGCCGCAAGACAGAGGCGGATCGAGACCTCCGGGGTGTCAAGGAGATCCGGGTCGCGGCTCAACATCGCCACCGCCGTTTCCCGGCGGCGTTCGAGCGCAGCTCGCTCCCCCCCGGCGAGGATGCAGAGGACCGGCGGGAACCAGGGGTAGCGCTTGATCCAGATCGGCTCGCCGTCCGTGCCAGTCGCCCTATATAGACGGGCGTAGCGACTCAGCTCGTCAATGAGCCGAGCGATCGTGAGAGTCGCGCGGTCCAACTCGAGGAAGCGCTGCTCGACCACGACCTCCTCGGGCGTTAGACGAACATACGTGAGGACGGCATCGGAGATCAGCGATCGCCGCGCCCGGCCGCGACGCGCGTTCAGCGGATGGACGACCTCGTGCCGCCAGGAGGTCGGCGTAAATTCGTCGCCGCGCTGGCGGGCCGCGGTGAGGAAGGCGATCCCGGCGTCGTTGACGGCGCGGGTATGTGCCCGCAGCGGGCCGGTGACCTGCTCGGCGCTCAGCAACAGCGGCGGCCGGTCGATCATGCCCGCATCGCGAGCGGCGAGGACGCCGGCCTCGGTTAGATACCAAAGCCGGCGCGGCTCCCCCGGCACGCCCGGCACGGTGGCAAAGGTGGCGAGGTCGCGCCGCGCGAGGCGAGCCATCATCCGCTGAGCCGTGCGCGGGCTGTAGTCGGGCAGGTGGATCGCACGGACCTGCGACGTCGAGAGGACCCGGTGCTGGGCCAGCGAGCCGAGGATTTCCGCCTCCGTGAGGCCGCTCCTCCTCATGCCGACTTCCTCCGCCGATGGCTGACCGGCCCCGAGGCCGAGCCGGGACCGTGGCCCCCGCCCCGCCGTCCCCTGGCCTCCCGCAGCTTGGCCCGGATTCGCTCGTCGTGGCGCTCCAGCCGGGCGAACGTCTCCGCCGCGCTGCATCCGCTCGGTTGCCTCTCCGCGGCGCGGACTTGCTGCCGATCGGCCTCACCGAAGACGTCCTCGAGGCGGATCCCGCGCAGGCCGAAGGGCCGGCTCGCGCGGCCCTGATCCGTGACCTGGGCGACGAAGCGGAAGCGGTCGAGTTTCGTCAGCGCCGCCGGGCTGGGCTGACCCGCCCACTCTTTCGTCAGCAGCCCCGCCGCGTGGGAGTTCAGGGCGCTGGCGAGAAGGTGCGAGCGGTTCGTCAGCAGCGCATTCAGCGTCGCCGGGCTGAGGCGCTCGGGGTTCTGATTGAGGAAGTGGGCACGCAACCCGAACTTCGCGCTCTGCTCGAGCAGCGCGGCGAGGTTGCCCGAGGCCGCGCCGTCGTAGCTCTGCACCTCGTCGAAGAACGGCCAGAAGAGCCGCCGATCGCCGGGCGCCAGCTCGGCGCGGCTGCGGGCGGCGTGGAAGAGGTCGAAGACCAGCAGGTTGGCGACGAGCCGGTCGCGGGTGCCCCCGACGCCGGGACAGGCGAGCACGATGAGTCCCCGGTCCATCGCCTCGCGGACCCGGTAGGTGGTCCGGGCCTGCCCCAGGAGCGCGGTGATCGCGCTGGAGGCCTGCAGCCGGTCGATCATGTTCGTGACCGGCGTGATCGCATCGGTTGCGAGCAGCGGGAAGCGGTCCCGCCAGAAGCGCTGGGAGGCTTGCGGAAGGAAGGGCAGGACGTCCGCCCGCCACTCGGCGTCGCTCAGCAGCGTCGGGATCTGGAAGATCGTTGGCGCCAGTCCCTCCTCGGCGAGGACCGGCGCGATCCTCGCCAGCGCCGAGGCGGCCTGCGTGGTCAGGTTGATCGCGCGGGTAGATCGCTCGCCCCATTCGAGCGCAGAGGCAAAGGCGTCGACCACCGCCTCCACCCGCGCCTCGGCTTCGACCGGGTTCGCCCCGCCGACCTCGAACAGGTTCCAGCCCGGCAGCTCATCGAGTGAGGCCCCGGGCCGCAGGTCGATACGGACCACGCGCTCGGCGAGCGCCGGCTCGGCGAGGTAGGGCGCGATCCGGTCGAGGGCGTCGCCGTGGGGGTCGAGGAAGAAACCGCCGTAGCCGGAGCGGGCGAGGTGGACGAACTGCACGATTGCCGACTCCGTCTTGCCGTAGCGCGAGCGCCCCGCGGTGTAGCTGAAGAAGGTGTCGGCGACGCGGACCCCGACCAAGCGGACGCCATCCTCGCCGCTGACCTTCCCGAGCGGGATCAGGTCTTTGCGTTTCGGATCGAAGGAGGGGAGCGGCGGCGGTGGCGCCAGCAGGGCGCCGGAGCGCAGGACGTTCTCAGCGCGGCAGTTGACGGTCGGCGGCTTCAGGAAGCCGGCTACCTCGCGCGCCGTCAGGATCATCTTCTGAGCCGGGCGGAAGTAGCCGCTGGCGAGGCGGCGGTCGAAGCTGCGGCGCCGAAGGAGAAGATCGGAGCCAAGGAAGGCGACCCCCAGCGCCGGCAGCCCGGAGGCCCGGAGCCAGTTGCGGTCGGTCAGCGGCTCGAAGGCGGCGAGCATCTGCTTCGTCATCGCCTTCGCCCGCGGGCGGTCGGCGGCCTGGCAGCGCAGGAGGACCTGTGCCTCGAAAAGCGGCCCCGAGTCCCGCAGCTTCGCGTCGAGCGCCTGGCCGGCGAGGCGCCGGTCGACCAGCTCGTCGGGGCGAGCTCGGTCCCGGCCGCGGGACTCGCCGCCGAGCAGCTCGCCCCACCTCGGCCCCTCTCGATGGCGTTGCCGGGCCTGGCGGCTCAGTCGGCGGCGAAGCCGGCCGCGGCGCCGGCCGGTCGCCGGCAGCAGATCGAGGCAGACCGTCGCCGCCTCGCCGTCCTCCGGGTGCAGAGAGGCCATCGCCGCGGCGAACGCCTGCAGCGGGTCGGGATCGCCGTCGAACCGGGCCAGCGGCTCGATGCTCGGATGGGCGAGCACCAGCTCCGTGCGGAGGGTGGCCCTCTCCCTGCGGCCGCTGTTATCGGGCAGGACGTCCTCGGCGGATCGCAGCTCGACGCCTTCGTAGCTGCGAAGCGCTGAGCGCAGCAACCCGGCGGCGCGGTCGGGTACTTCGATCAGGTAGACGAGCCGGCGCTCCTGGTCGCAGGCGAGCTGCACCCGCAGGGCGCTCGCCCGGCGATCCAGCCAGCCGGCGATGCTCCGCTCGCTGGACGCGAGCTGGGCGGCGAAGGAGAGGACGACCTCGGGCTTCGCGTCGAACTCATCGGCCGGGACGACGGCCGTCAGTCGCCGGGATCGCAGAGTCCGGCGGGTGGCGACGATGCGCTGTGGAGCCAGCGCGGTGGCGATAGCGACGGCCCCGAGCGCGAAGGGGGCGAGGCGCTCCGCGAGATTGAGGACCGCCCGGGTGTCGAGGTTCGAGATAGCCGAGGAGATGGAGAACACCACCAGGGCGGCGAAGATCGCGAGCAGCGGCCGAGGATCGGAGTGCTTCGGCGAGGTCATGCACCGACCCCGGAGTCACGGAGAGTTGTCGCCAAAATCGCAGAGCCGCATTTGCCATTGCGCTGCGGCAGGCCGGCCCTACGGCGCAGATTGATTGCGACCAGCCAGGCGCCGGGCGAGGCGACCGCCGAGGCGACGAGCGAGACGACGCCGGGGCTCATCGGCTCCTCCCCTCGCCACGGAGGACGAAGCGGGCGATGTATGCCTTGCCTCGGTCGTCAAAGCGGCGCAGGAATGCCTTCCAGCCGCGGCGGGCCGCGCGCGGGTTGGGAGCGCTCACCCGCAGCAGCGCCCGATCGCCTCTGGCGCCGGCGAGCGTGATCGCCAGACCGCCGTGCCGGTAGGGAACGTGCTGGATCGCCCTGTGTGATCGAAGGGCACGATCGGCACGGCGGGCGGCCAGGCTGCCTTCGACGTCCTGGGGGTCCTGCTGGCGGGGCGCTGCCTGACCCTTGGGCGAGTTGCCTTCGGCCGCTTGGATCGAGCCGACCGGGCTGGGAGGCGCCGCGGCCACCGAGGGGTGTCCCGGCGAGGGCGGCCGATTGGGCTCGCCGGCAGCGAGAACGAACAGGGCGGCAAAGCCGACGAGGATGGCGCTGGCGAAGACCAGGATCGCCCGCGCCGCGCTCGGGTCGAGCGGACGGTCGAGCAGGGCGCGGAGGCGGTCGATCATCCGGCCTGCCCTCCTTCGGCGGCGGGCGGCTGGGCGTAGCCGAAGATCGGCGCCGGCATCCCCCACTGCACGGCCTGCGAGGGGAGGAACGGCCCCGAGCGCGCCACCCGGTCGCCGAAGTTGCCGTCGATCGTCGTGATCTGCCCGCCGGGGAAGACGCGCTCGACGATGCCGACGTGGTCGCTTTCTTTCAGCCCCGAGCCGTAGAGGACGGCGTCGCCCGGTGCCGGGGTCGCGCTCGGGGGCAGGACCCGCGCTCCGTTCGCTTCGGGGGTGGAGAGAGGCGGGTCGCCGGGGGCCGTTACCGGGAAGGGGCCGCCTTCATGGGCCTTGGCCCATTCGTAGATCGTCCCCGAGTAGGCATAGGTGGCGGTCGAGCCGTGGAGGGGGACGCCGGCCTTCTTCCAGACCCAGGCGACGAAGAGCGAGCACCACTGCTCGCAGGGGCCGTAGGGGTTGCAGTTGGAGCCCGGCGGGCTCTCGGCGGTCCCGATCTGGCTCTCGGCGATGCGGACGATTTCGCTGCCGCTCGCTCCGCCTGACGAGATGCCGCCGCAGGCCGAGCCACCGCCCATCTGCTGACCGGTGACGATCGGGCTCGTCGGGGCCGGCGAGCCCTTGCCGCGGAAGCCGTATTCGACGGCCCGCTGCATGACTTCGTCGGCGTAGTTCGCCGAGGAGTCCGAGCAGGCGCCGTAGTAGTTGCAGGCGGTCTGCCGGTAGGCGGCATAGGAGTCGCCCTTGAGGCCGAAGACCGGGCGCATCATCCGCGCGGCGGTGAAGATCGCGTCGGTGGGATCGAAGGGGCTTGCGCCGCCGCCGTCGGCGTCGACCTTGTAGCGGTCCCAGATCGTCGGCCCCGGTCCAGGGCTGCACGCCGATTCCGGGACGATCGCGATCTGCATCGGCCCGCCGCAGCCGGACGGGTAGACGTGGGCGCAAGTGCCGACGCCGCACTCCTGGTAGCCGATCGAGGCGAGGAAGGCCCATTCGACGTCGAAGCGCCGGCCGGCTGCCTGGTAGATGTGCAGGCGGGCGGCGGGGATTTCGCGTAGGGCCGCGCGGGATGGCGCCGGCCCTGCGACGGCCCCGCCGCCCATACAGGCGAGGTTGCCGCCGAGGACCGCCATGAGCGCGCCCGCCACGCTCACCGCGCCGACGAGTGAGACGGCGGCGAGCCCGCCGATCCAAAGCGACAGGCGAGAGCGGCCGCGGCGACTCATCGGCCACGTCCCCTCCGCCACCGGCGCCTGCGCCTCGGCGGGGAAGCCGGAGTACCCTCGACCTCCGGAGCCTGCCGCTCAGCTACGCGCGCGGGCGTCTTCTTCCGTGCCCGCTCCCGCTCGCTCCGCAGCTCGTCGGTGAGGCTCTGCCCTTTGGCCGCCTCGGTGCTCGGCGCCGGGGGCGTGGGCTCCTCCCGCCTCGCCTGAGCGGCCGGCGGTCGCTGTGCCCGCTCCTTGCCCGGCTTGCCCGTGCCGCTCTTGCGTGGCGACGACTCTGCCGCGGACGGCTCGGCCGACCCGGGGCGCGAACCCTTGCGCTTGCGCTTCGCCGCCCGTTCGCCCGCCGCTCCGCCGATAACGGCCGCGCGCCCGCCGGTCCCGGCACCGCGGCGAGGCGATGGCCGCGCAGAGGACCCTGGCTTCTTCTTCCCGGTCTCGCCCTCCGAAGACGCCGAGGGCGGGCGCTCGGTCCGCGCCGGCGCGTCCATGCTCGGGGCACCGCCGCCGACCGGGGCGCTGTAGGTGGTGCCGAAGAGGGAAGCGCGAGAGCCGGAACCGCCGCGACCGCCCCCGAAGCGCCCCGCGGGGACGCTCAGTGCCCGGCCGGGAGCTTCGCCTGCCCGCCGGGAGGCGCGGCGCGCTCCCCGCAGTGGCCGCCCCATCGTCCGGGCGCCCGCGTAGAGGGCCGCCAGCCGCAGCGTCCCCTCGCGTCCCGGAGCGCCGGAGCCGGTGGCGATCCCGATCAGGCTCTCGGAGAGGCTCTTGCGCTGCAGGAAGACCGCCCAGAAAAACAGCGCCTGCAACCCGAAGGACATCAGCCACCCCATCGCCGAGGTCGCCGAGGCAAGCGCCCCGGCCACCGCGAGCAGGACGGCGAGGATCAGCGAGTAGGCCGCCTTCCGCAGCAGGTAGCCGGCGAGCTTCTCCAGCCAGCCTTTGAAGAAGGCGTGGCCCCGTCCGGGGATCACCGCCGCCACCAGAGCCACCGGGGCGAAGGCCAGCAGCAGGAGCAGCAGGACCTGGGCGAGGATGATCCCGACCGAGAGCGAGCCGAGGAGCAGGAAGGCGCCGAGCTCGCCACAGAAGACGACCAGCGCCAGCAGCAGGCGCTGGTACTGTCCGCCCGCCTCCATCGCGTCGGTGGCCGGCTTGTCGGCGACGCCGAGCCGGTAGCCCTTGCGTTCCTTGTCGGCTTCCGGGACTTCCGAGGAGTCACCGTGGTTCAGCGCTTCGTACTCGCTGTTTCGTTCGTCGGTTTCGAGGCCGAAGGAGAGGAAGTGGCGGGCGTACTTGTTGGCGTTGTTGACGCAGACCTTGCCGTCGGCGGTGACCTCGGTGCCGGACTGCAGACGACGGGCCAGCTGCGCGTCGCGGGATGGGTTCGAGGAGAGTGGCCGAACCGGGGCGGAGACCGGGTCTTCGCCTTCGCTGCCGGTGCCGGAGAGGACGCAGTGTTCGAGGCCGCCGAACTCGAGCACGGCCCAGGGCTTGAAGACGAGCAGTTCGAAGAGCTGATCGGCGGCACCTTCCTTCGCCTGGGTTCCACCGGAAGGACTGCCGTGGTCGGCGATCGAGAGGAACGCCACCGACATCTGGTTCGTCCACCCAGACGCGCTGCCGATAGTCGTCGCGGGCTGGGCGACGAAGAAGAGGGCGAGGACGACGTAGATAAGGGAAAGGCCGAGCGCGCCGGCCGTCTCCGAGTAGCGGCGCTGCACCAGCGCCTCCCACATCGCCCAGATCCCGACGACGGTGATCGCCAGCACCAGCCAGGGACCGCCGAAGACGTTGGAGTAGATCGAGTGGATCGCCGCCGATACCGGGCCGAGCGCCCCGGCGCCTCCGGTCTGCGAGGAGCCGTTGACGAGATCGAGGCTGAAGGCGAAGGAGAAGAAGGTGATCAGCGTGTTCGCCAAAAAGCTCGTCGCCACCCAGAGCAGCCCGGCGAAGAAGTAGGCGAGCATCGGCAAGAGCCCGCTCGCATCGACGCCGCCGGTAAGCGAGGCGCTGATCGCGGTGAAGTGCTGGTCGAGGGCGTAGTGGTCGAGCGGGTAGCGCCCGAAGAGGCCGCCGGAGCCCAATGGCGAGGCGGGGGCGACGTTGCCCCAGATGTCGCTCGCGCCCGATGCGATCGGATGGCCGAGTAGCACCAGGGCGAGGCCGAGGGCGAGCGCGCAGGCGAGCCGGCGGAAAGCTCGCCTCACGCGCCCGCCCCCGGCGTGTTGTCGAGCGCCGCCAAGAGCTCGGGGAAGACGAGGTCGAACTGCACCTCGCCCACGCGCCCGTCGAGGTCGCGCATCAGGCAGAGGCCTCGCCGGTATTCGGTCAGCCGCGAGCGCAGGGCGGCGTCCTCGGGGTCGAGGTCGACCATCGCAAGCGCCCGTTCGGCCTCGGGGATCGAGTCCTGGCCGAAGAGGAAATAGACCCCGACCAGCTCGGAGAGGTCGCCGAGGTCGGCGAGCCGCTGGGTCGCCAGCAGGATCGTCGTGTTCATCGAGCGGCCGAGACGCACCAGGCGGTTCAGCAAGAGCCGGCCTTGCGTTGAGGCCAGCAGAAACCACGCCTCGTCCAGCAGCACGATCTTGTGTCGATTGCGGTTCGTGCTGACGAGGCGCAGAGCTTTTGCCGCGACCAGAGCGAGCGTCGCCACGGAGACGCGCTCGGCGCGGGTGTAGGTCTCGCGGGAGGCGCCGGGATCGGGCAGCGTCAGCCCCGGCGTGCGGATCGTGATCGCCGAGGTCTCGGCGGCAGCCGCCACCGCGCGCTCCTCTATCCCTTCGCCCTCATCGGCGAAGCCGAGACGGGCGAGCCCGAAGTCGGAGAGGACCTCGAGCGCTTCGGCGGCCTCGCGACCGGCGTCTGAGGCGCCGATTCGCAGGCGCTCGACGACCTGGTTCAGGCTTTCCTCGCCGGAGCGCACCGCGTCGCGGACGGCGCGGTCGATCGCGTTCTCCCAGGCGGGCGGCGGGTCGCGCAGCAGCTCCAGCAGGTAGCTGGAGGCCAGCTCCTCGCGCAACTCCGGGAGCCCGATCCGCAGCGGGTCGAGCTTGCCCCGGTGGCGCGGGTCGCCCGAGAGCTCAAGGACCTCCACCCGGCCCGCCAGCTCGGGGACCCCCTCGAGGTTGTGGTCGGGCTTCGGGTCGAAGGTGACCACGAGCGAGCCCCGGCGCTCGGCGCCGTAGGCGATCGCCTGCCCGGCGAGCGTCTTTCCCGAGCCGAGCGTGCCGGCGAGCAGGACACCGGAGGGCCGGGCCGTGCGCGGCGCCTCGGTCGGGTCGTAGCGGACCGGCCGCCCGGCGCCGCCGGGGGAGTGCCCTATATATAGACCGCCCTCTGAGGAGCCGACCTCGGCGCTCGCAGTACCGACCATCGCTCCGAACTGCTCGACGGTCATCTGCTGGAGGTAGTCGGGCACCGCGCCGCCGTCGGTGCGCGGCACGTGGTCGAAGAACAGCCGGTGTTGGAGGCCCCGCGGCCGGTGCAGGCGGACCTCGCCGAAGCGCTCGCACAGCGCCCCGACCCGGCGCTCCAGCTCGGGGCGGTCGGATGCGCCGACCGCGAGTGAGAGATAAGCCCGGATCATCGGCGGGTGCGCGGAGGACTGCAGGACCGCCTCGTATTCGCGGGCAAGCTCGCGGTCGTCTTCGGCCCGCCAGCCCGGACCCGCGCTCGCTCCTTCGACCTGCTCGCGGTAGGCGTGCTCGACGTCGAGGATGCGCTTTCGCACCTGCCCGAGCGCCTCGCGGTTGCCGATCCAGCGGGCGTGCAGCACCGCGTCGACCGGGAAGCCGGCGTCCTCGAGCGGCGCGAAGAGCAGCTCGGCCGGGCCGGGGAACTCGGCCTCCTCGGCGAGCGACCCCGCGCAGAGGATCGCCTGGAAGGAGCGGCCCTCTTCGGCCTCGACCTCGAGCGAGGGAGGCTCGGAGGGGTCCTCGCTCATCGGCGCGTTCGCGCAGCGC
>Ga0157371_10002840_pt1 | contig 16187 bp, 11 predicted proteins | sample C45metaG_FD_113462 | JGI IMG/M metagenome (GOLD analysis project Ga0157371, IMG submission 113462) | Corn rhizosphere microbial communities from Kellogg Biological Station, Michigan, USA - C4-5 metaG | ecosystem: Host-associated > Plants > Roots > Rhizosphere > Soil | place: USA: Michigan...
AAATGAAAAGATCCGGCTCTGCAGATCTTCCTTTGCATTATGGTTATGTGCCTAAATGGCTCGCCGAAAGAATGGCCAAGTTGGGCTTTGCCATAACCGAATCTATTATCACTGAATATGGAACGGAAGAAATACTTCGCCGGCTTTCAGATCCGTTCTGGTTTCAAAGTTTTGGAGCGGTTATGGGCATGGACTGGCATTCATCGGGTATCACTACTTCTGTTTTAGGAGCTTTAAAAAGAGCGATCAACCCCTATTCGAAAGAACTGGGAATTTACATTTGTGGTGGCAAAGGAAAATTTTCAAAACAAACTCCCGATGAATTAATCCGCATTGCTGACAGTACCGGCCTTAATGGAAATGAACTGGTACGATGCAGCAAGTTGAGCGCCAAGGTTGATAACACAGCAGTGCAGGATGGCTTCCAATTATATACTCACAATTTTATTTTGAGTGATACCGGTGAATGGACTGTAATTCAGCAAGGTATGCGAACTACCGATAAGACAGCACGACGTTATCATTGGCATTCAAAAAATATAAAATCTTTTGTAGAAGAGCCGCATACCGGAATCTCTGGCATCAACCAGGGAAAAATTTTAAATCTTACAGCTGTTGATGCAAACACAGCAAGAGAAGGTATTTTAAAATTAAGCACAGAAAATCCTCTTCAGATCACCAACACTTTTCAGCAATTAAAAATGCCATCTCACCATGAAGTTCGGCCTGAAGATGTAAACCTGAAAAGACTGGGAAGTATTTTATGGCTGGCGCATGAGAAGCAACCCGAAGATTTTGAATCACTTCTCTTAATGCAGGGCGTTGGCCCGAGAACGATTCAATCTTTGGCATTGGTGAGTGAGGTAATCCATGGAAGTCCAACACGCTTTAAAGATCCTGCAAGATTTTCTTTTGCTCACGGAGGAAAAGATGGCCATCCTTTCCCGGTTCCGACCAAAGTGTATGATGAAACAATTGAAACATTACAAACGGCGGTTCACAAAGCAAAGCTGGGCACCATAGACAAAGCAGCGGCAATAAAAAAATTACACCAAATAGCCTCCCGCGCTGAAAAGGATTTTATTCCTAATAATAATTTTGAAACCTTAATCAATAAAGAGAGAAACGATTCGTGGAAGTATGGTGGTAAAACCGTTTTCGGCGAAGCCAAAAGACCGAAACAAAAAGATATTCAGTTGAAGTTATTTTAGAATCAATTATCCAACTTCTCATACCTCAATTACCTTTTGAATGCGGTTGCTTTCAATAGCGGTTTCGATTATTTTTATCACCTTCTCTCCTTCTTCGGCAGTTACGGGAACGCGTTTGTTTTTTCTGATCGCTTCATAAATTCCGTTATAATAATCTCCATAATTTCCTTGTTCACTTGTAATATATTCTTTCACTTCTACGCCGTCAATTTCTGTATGCAATAAACCTTTTTCGGATTCCGGCTCGGTGCCCCAATCTTTTCCGACGGGCATATTACCAGCCTGCAACATAGTTTCCTGTATATCGGTTTTAGCCTTTATAAATGAGCCTTTTAAACCATGAAAAATATATCCCGGCAAAGCTTCTCTTACCAGGTAACTTGCTTTGAGACGAACACGCAATTTTGGATAATACAATAGCAATTCAAAATAATCATCCACTTTGGATAATGGCCGGATGATTCTTATATCTGCAAAAAGTTTTTCGGGCATGCCGAACAATTGTAAAGCTTGATCAATGATGTGCGAGCCGAGATCATATAAAACTCCTGCGCCCGGCCCGGGTGTTTCTTTATGTTTTTTCGGGCTTAATTCTTCCCTGAAGCGGTCAAAATGGATTTCAGCTTCCACTAAATCTCCCAACAGTTTTTTATCTAAGACTTTTTTTACTGTTTTGTAATCGCTGTCGTAACGACGGTTTTGGTAAACTGAAATTATCTTATTTTGTTTTTTGGCGAGCGCTATCAATTCCTGCGCTTCTTTTACATTTATAGTAAATGGCTTTTCAACGATCACATGCTTTCCCGCTTCAAGCGATTTTTTCGCATATTCGTAGTGGGTATAATTCGGCGTATTTACAATCACTAATTCAACGAGTTCATCTGCTAACATTTCTTCGAGTGTGCGATAGGTAATCACATTAGGAAATTTCTCGTGTGCTTTATTTTTTGTTCGTTCCCAAACGGCATAAAAATTAAATTCAGGATTAACGCTGAGAAATGGCGAATGAAAAACGACTCCGCTCATTCCGAATGAACATATTGCCGTCTTTATAGGTGTTGTCATAATTGTAATTTAATAGAAATAGCGGAATCTTTTTTCTCCTGAACCTAAAAAATAGAAATTAAATAAATTTGCTCATTTACTGCAAGACTACAAAGTTTCGATGACCTACGGTTCATTTATTCTGAACTTCCCTTCTCTCCCACAAACCAATTTTCTTTGTTCTTAAACAAAACATTAAAGGTTGTTAGCGTTCCATAAATTCGCGTGATGTATTGTTGCAGATTCACTTTCTCTTCGTCGCTTAAATTTTTTTGCGCATTTATTTGTTGCTCCATTACTCTTATTCTATCGCGCAACATAACGATCTTATGAAAGAAAACATCAATTGGAATTTCTTTTGGTTTTTGCGATTTATCTGCCGGCTGCAACAGCATGGTTCCTCCTTTCCATTTGTCACCAAGCGGCACAATTTCTGAAGCGTCACTCCAAAGCCTTAAAATTTTCAATAAGGATTTTTCTACGTCACTTGTGGTTTCCAGTTCAACCGTTACATTTTCCGCAATAATTTCTTCCAGATTATCATCATTTTTATCGATCTCTTTTATTCCGTCGCTGATAAAAGAAATAAGATAAGTTGCCAAACGAATACCAACGATCACACCGGGACCATATTGCGGATGTTGAAGCCTGGTGCCGATTCCAAGGGTTAATTGATCCATAAATTGTTTTTTATTTACTTCCTTTACTACAAAATCTTTATGCCTTTTTCTTCCAGATATTTTGAAATAGCAGAATACGCTTCACTCTTAGCTCTGTCTCTTTCTATCACATCATCGCACCAAAAATAAATTTTTAATTGGGTGGATGCTGAAGTAACGGTATTGATTAAAATTTCAGGTTCCTTTTTCTTCACTACATCTTTAAGGGATTTGATAATTTTGGTAATCTCTTCTCTCGTGTCTTTTGAAATTTTATCGACCGTGAAAGTAAGTTCCACCCGAATATAATTTTCGTTTAAACTCCAATTGACAAAATTGTTTGAAAGTATAGCGCCATTAGGAATTATCACCTCGGCGCCTTCCGGCGTAAGCAATGTGCTTGAGCGCATACTTATTTGTCTTACCCGGCCTTTTTTATCACCGATCTCAACCGTGTCGCCAATATGAAGTGTACGATCAAAAATTAAAATAATTCCTGAAACGAAATTGTTTACGATATTTTGTAAGCCAAGACCGATTCCAACACTGAGCGCTCCAAGAATTACGGTGATTTTGTCAATTGCAAGGCCTGACGCAGCCACTGCGAGTAAAAATCCCGCAACCAACAATACCAGTTTTACTATCATCAATTGTGAACGCTGTCTCTTATTATCAAAGATGGCTTCATCACCGATGTTTCCAAAAAAATAACCAATGTATTTTTGAAGTAAATGCGCCGCATACAAAATAAAAATAAATAAAAGGACGCCAGTGAAAGTAAACGTAAAGCTGCCGATTTCTCTCGCTTTTGATAGCACTGATGAAATATGACCTGCAATAAAATTATAAATGTTGAGATTCGTGCAAAAAACAATCAGCCAGATGATTACAGAAAAAAAGACGACAAAACGCAGGATGCCTGCGGCAATTTCGCGGTGGTCAAACCCGGAAGTATAGTCTTTACGCATTCTGCTGCTTTGAATTTGTAAGAGAAAGGCTTCTGTAACCGATTCAATAAAGACCAAAAGCCCCGCCGTTTGCACAAATGCATAAGTGCCAGTGGACCCAAGGATTTGGGTGAGAGTCGTTCTTCCAAAAAGATTACAGATTACTGCAAGAAAATTAAAAAGCAAATAAAGGCCGGCTGTGAAGATCAGAGAATTGTTTCCGGGGAATCTTTTTTTAAAAACAGCCAATAAATAAAGTGCAAGTAAAACTGAAAGTCCGTTTAAAATAAGAATGAGCCACCGATTAACATATTCAGAGATATGTACATATCTTGACAATGATTGCATCAGGAACAACAAGATAAAAATGATCCACACATAAAATAACTTGCGCGGCAAACGTTTCCAAAAGGAATAGGTAAGCGTAAGCATCAATAAAAATTCAATTGTTGCGATATAGATAAAAGGTGCATCAAGGTCGAACAATGGTGCCAGATTCAACATTACAATCAATGAAGCAAAAACCGGGTGTGAGTTCATATACCGGAAATTGAAAGAATCAAGTGTCTGTGTTTTCTCAAGTTTTTCGAGACTTCTATAATTATAAAATATCCAGGAGAAAAAAAGCAATCCGCAAACAAAGAGAAGTAGTAATTGGTTATTGGTATGAGAAAAATAATAGCGCGTTATTTTTCTTTCAGATTGTAAGGAATTTCCAAACTCATCTGAAAAGGCAGGAAGGTTCTTTGCCTTATTAAATTCCCACAAGTAAGGACTTTCTTTACTGAACAGTCTAGATCCGCTTGTTGCTAACAGGCTCTGTACCTGCAATTGCATTTCATTACTTGTGATTAAATTGTCTGACGTACGCGCTTGTGTATTGCTGATCAGGAGATGTACAGACCTTAAGAGACTATCTGCCTTTTTCCATTTTACCCGAAGTTGACTCAATTGTGGCCGGAAGTGTGCCCTTAAAGACGAATCTCTAATTATTTGCCGTATTAAAGTGTCTCTTCTCAGGCTAATGATCTCTGATTTAATTCCATTATAAATACTATCGTAATTATTTAATTCACCAGCATATTCCTTTGAATCATTATTGATTTGCTTTAAAATAATTGAAAACATTTGAAGGTTTCGGATATTCAATGTTTTTGTATTGCTGTTGACTCTTTCATTAATGATCGTTATTGCTGAATCATCTTCATTGAGTTTATTCCCTATTTGTAATATTGAAGGTACGGGTCGCGAAAGAACCGAGGTTTTATTTAATACCTGGTATATTTTTTCAATACTTAACAGGTAATCATTCCTTGTAATAGTATCAGTAGTGAAAAAAACAGATGATTCAGAACGGCTTTCCGGCAATGGTATGGAATCTTGATTCTGGGCAGAAAGATAGAGCGCCGGCAAAAGAAAAATTACAATGATCAGGAATCTCTTCATATCTTTTATAGAACGTAAATTTACAATAAGCTAAAGATTGTTACATAGATAACATATTAAGCTTCTTCTTAAGAGGCAATAAATTCACGATTTGATTGTTTTATATTAGAATAAAAATGTTAATTATTTATTTGTTTTACTGCAAAAAGCCAACCCTTTTTTTAATAAATCCGATTTGATTAGTAAAACCTCAATATAACTGCTTATGAAACCTGTTCTTTTACATGATAACAAATTGTAAAAATTCATTCCTTTATTTTAATTATTCCGTACTTTGTTATGAAAAATTTGAAAACTATATAAATGAAAAAAATAACCTTAAGAAATCTATTCCTATTCCTTTTTATTGCAGTTGCTGGATCAATAATTTCCTCCTGTAAGAAAGCAAATTCCAATGCGGGAACACCTCCCACTGATTCTACAGGCAAGCAGGCTCTGTCAGATGCAGATTCTTTGAAATATCTTATGTACAGAACTATGCAAGTAAGCTTTGTTGATGGTGGAAGAGATTCTACTTATACTCTTCCTACTTATTATTGGTATTCCAGTGTCCCTTCTTTAGATCCATTAAGTTCAAGCTATGATTCTGCGGATGTTTTGCTACAAAAAATGAAAACCTACGCCATAAATCCCACTACCGGAAAGCCTTTTGATAAATACAGCTTCCTTGATCATGGCCAGGTAGCAGGCGAAATTCAGCAAGGTGTTGCCGGTGATATCGGTATGCAGGTAACGTACGCTTACGATAAAAATCAAAATATTCTACTTTATGTATTATTTACTGATAAAAATTCACCTGCCGGAAAAGCAGGAATAACACGTGGCTGGCAGATCACATCGATTAATGGCGGCGATGTTTCTTATGATGGAAGTAATGGACCTCATGTAAACAACGTGATCAATGCAGTGTACAATGATGCTTCTGCTACATTTACGTTTAAAAAACCCGATGGATCCTCATTCACTTCTACTTTAGCAAAAACAGTTTACGATATTGATCCTGTTTTATTTGATTCGGTTTATACCGTTGGATCTAAAAAAGTTGGATATTTTGTTTTCAATTCCTTTGCAGCTGTCGATAATGGCAGCGGCCCTACCTTGACAAAGCAGGAAATAACCAGGGTGTTTAATAAATTCCAATCTAACGGTATCAATGATCTGATTGTTGATCTGCGTTATAACGGAGGTGGTTCTGTAGGAACTGCGGAATATCTTGACAGCCTCATTGCTCCTTCCTCTGTTACCGGAAAAGAAATGTACCATTATTTGTACAATGATAAGTTAACCGCGATGGAAAGCCAGATCGGTTTGCAGGATAAAGTAGTATTTGCAGGAGGTGGAAGCCTAAATCTAGATCATGTATTTTTTATTGGTTCTTCACACACTGCTTCAGCAAGTGAATTGACAATTAATGTTCTTAAACCCTATATGGATGTAAAACTGGTTGGCGATACTACCTACGGAAAGCCGGTGGGTTTCTTTAGTTTTCATCTTACTGATTACCCAAATGGTGGCACTACAGAAAAATTCCTTGCCGACCTTTATGCGATTAATTTTGAAACAAGAAATGCAAATAATGAAGGCGGATATTTCACAGGAATGATTCCTAATGCTCCTGCAGTCGATTATGTAGATTTACCGTGGGGCGATCCCAACGATGACAACCTGTCGAAAATTTTCAACTATATTTCAACCGGCACTTATGGTCGTCTTTCCACCACCGAAAGAATGGCTCAAAACACATCCTTGCGTTTGTCAATCCCTGAAACCATTCATCCTCTAAGATTTAATGGAATGGTGGATTACAGGCTTAGTAACTCTTTCAATGAAGCGGTTAAGAAATTAAGACAAACACATTAAGAAGTAATTAAAAAATATTTTAGATCCTCTCAGTCATTTTCGATTGAGAGGATTTTTATTCTAATGCAAATCAAATTACCCGGACTTCAAAAGGATCAATTAGAAAATAAGAATCTGCTGAGTTTGTTGCTTCACTCCAATATCAAGAGAAATGTATTACAAAAATCCTTTCGAAAAAAAGAATGTTCGTAACTTGAATGTTCACTTTACAAAAATAATATGCAAAGACGCGCTTTTTTACAAAATTCCCTATTGACATTTGGCGCAATCTCTATAGGTAAACAAAAAATATTGAATGCAATGCAGGTAGATCCCTGGAAGATTTCCATGCTGACTAAAGATATTGGAATCTTCACTGAAAAGGGCGGCACTATTGCTTTTCATTTTTCCAAAGATGGAATCACGGTAATTGATGCGCAATTTCCTGATACCGCTCCCCATCTTATCGCTGAATTAAGAAAAAGAAAAGATCAACCTTTCGGGTTATTGATCAATACACATCATCATGTTGATCATACTTCGGGAAACATTGCTTTTAAAGGCGTTACAGACCGCGTTCTGGCGCATGAAAATTCTTTGACCAATCAAAAAAAGGTGGCAAAGGCAAAGAATAATGAAGATCAGCAATACTATCCTAGCCAGACGTTCGGAAAAGAATGGAATGAAGATATTGGTAATGAAAAAATCGGATTATATTATTACGGTGCTGGCCACACAAACGGCGATGCGATCATCCACCTAAAACACGCCAATATTGTACATGTTGGTGACCTGGTTTTTAACCGCCGGCATCCGTATGTTGACAGAAGCGCTGGTGCTAATATGCAAAGTTGGATCTATGTTTTAGATGCTGCAATGAAAAAGTTTGATACCAAAACAATTTTTATCTGCGGGCACTCGGGAGATAATTATGACGTGAAGGGATCAAAGGAAATGCTTGTTGCTTTTCAGCAATATCTTGCAAATGTTCTGAAGTTTGTGGGCGATGAAATTAAAGCGGGTAAATCTAAAGAAGAAATTTTAAAAGCTACAGAAATACCCGGTTCAAGTGATTGGAAAGGTGAAGGTATAGAAAGACCGTTAACCGCGGCGTATGAAGAACTTACCAATACATAACTTAAATAAAATAAGTTTTTAAGGTTGCTTTGCAATTTTTCATTGCTCTTAATATTTATTATCAATCTCTAGGCTTAATTTTGACTTATGCCCGATAAAAAAACCTATGCGGCCTTTGATTATTTTGAAGCGCTTTACAAAAAGACAAAAGAAAATACAGTAATCATAATGGAGACCGACGGAACAATTGTCGCCGTGAATTCAGCCTTCACTGAATGCTTTGGTTATCAGGAAAAGGATATAATCGGGAAAAATACTGCCATTCTTTTTACAGAAGAAGATCGCCAAAAAGGAATGCCTAAAAGCGAACTTGATGAGGTTCAAAAAAAAGGACAATCGAATGACAACAATTACCTGGTAAATAAGAACCAGGAAATTACCTGGGTTTCCGGTGAGTCTATTTTGGTACGTAATAAGCAAGGGGGAAAAATTATTCTGAAAATCATTCAGGATATTCACAAACAAAAAGCTTCCGAAAATTCAATCCGGGAACTGAACACCTTTAATGAAAATATTCTTCAGTCTATTAAAGACGTCGTGCTCGTTCTTGATAAAGAGCTAAATATAGTTATGGCAAATCCATCCTTCCGGGATTTGTGTAAAAAAGTTGGAGAAGAAAAAGTAGATATTATTGAATTTTTAAAAAATTTTGTTGAAGAAAATGCTCTTTATCATGAGTTGAAAAATGCAGTAATAAGCCTAAAAGGCTTTACTAATAAAGAAGCTGAATTTAAAATCGAAGACGGAACAAAAAGAGTTTTCGAGATATCATGCAATCCGATTGAGAATTCAACAGAAACGACTGTTCTTGTAGTGATGCATGATATTACAGTTTATAAAGAACTCGAGCGGGAAAGAGAAGATATTATTGGATTTATCACTCATGAGTTAAGAAATCCCTTGTCCAATCTCATGTTGTCAAATGATCTGATGAAGGAAGCGGTCAATGGAAATGAGATTTCGTTTTTAAAAGAAATGCTTGAACGGTCTGAAAATAATGTTCAACGCATGAACAAAATGATAACCGGCCTTTACGAAGCTACTAAAGTGCATTCAGGATATTTTCCATTAGATCTTTCTGAATTTGATTTCGGAGGAATGGTAAATGAGGCGATTGGCACCATTCAGGCATTGCATCCTTCCTTTAAAATCCTTAAGGAGGGAGATGCTGATTTTACAGTTGTAGCAGATCGTTACAGGCTTATCCAGGTGATAACCAATTTTTTGAGCAATGCGATTAAATATTCAGGGGATAAGAAAGAAGTGAACTTGATTGTAACACACGATAACACCTCAGTAACGGTTACGGTAAAAGATTATGGGGAAGGAATTCCCAAGGCTCATCTCCCCCACGTTTTTGAAAGATTTTTTCGCTCTGAAAAAGCACGTAAAATTGAAGGTATTGGTCTCGGGCTTTATTTATGTCGAAGGATCATCCGTTCCCATAAAGGCAGGGTTGGCGCGGAGAGTGAAGAAAACAAAGGTTCTGTTTTTTATTTTACAATCCCATTGAACGCATCTGTTGTGGATCAAAAACCCACACCCCATTCCTAAATTTCGTTGATGATGGAATAACTGTTTACCGGTCTTTTAATCACTCTTCTGCCGAGCAATAAAACTATAAAGCTGCTGATTGCGCAGGCACACATTACCGCTGACATAGGAATAGCAGTTCCATTCGTCAACATACTTACCAAAGCTGTGGAAACAGCGCCAATACCTAATTGTATCGCGCCCATTAATGCAGAAGCCGTTCCGGCATTTTTTGAGAAAGGAGCTAATGATAACGCGGAAGAATTAGGAAATGCAAATCCTTGTGTACTTAAAAATAGCCAGATCAAAAAAATCGTTGAATATAATCCAAGAATATGAAATGCATTTCCAGCAACCAAAGAGATCCCTGCGATGCATTGACAAAATAAAGCGACGCGAACTATTTGTTCACTGGTAAATTTTCTCAGTAATATCGTATTGACCTGGCTTGCAGAGATCAATCCCATTGCGATAATGGCAAATATCCACCCATATTGTTTTTCACTAACGTGGTACAATTCCATAAAAACAAAAGGCGAACCTGCGATATAAGCATACAATCCTGAAGAAGCAATGGCACCGGCAAAGGCATATGTATAAAACTGTGGCACCTTGGCTACTTCCCAAAAACCGGAAATAATCGGTTTCGGTTTTAATGAAAAAGTTTGCGGCTCTTTGCCTGCGGGCAATTTGAAATAAGTTAAGATAAGTGTTGAAGCGCCAATGAGTGCAAGAATATAAAAAATGGATTGCCATCCAAACAAAGCAGTCATGTATCCTCCCAAAGTCGGAGCAACAATAGGTGACAGCGCCAAAACCAACATCAGTAAAGAAAATATTTTGGCATTTTCTTCCACAGGAAAAATGTCTCTAACTAAAGCCCGTGAAGCTACCATCCCCGAACAGGAACCAAGTGCCTGCAAAAAGCGCAGCCCTATCAACATATCAGCTGTTGGCGCAAAAGCGCACGCAACAGAAGTAATGAGGTAAAGTGCAAGACCAATATAAAGCGGCTTCTTTCTCCCAAAGCGGTCCAATAAAGGCCCATAGATCAACTGACCCAGTGAAATACCGATAAAAAAACTGGTGATTGAAAGTGTTATATGCGCAATTGTTGTATGAAGGTCTTTGGCAATGTCAGGAAACCCCGGCAAATACATATCGATAGAAAAAGCACCCATTGCACTCAACAACCCTAATGTAAAAATGGTAAAAAACCTTTTTCTTCCTTTCATAATTTAACCGGCGAAGATAATTCTATAAAATAATTTTTCTAAACACGAAATAATCTTTTATGGAAAACGAATTCTAAAAAGTCAAAATAGTAATCCGTAATATTTATTCGTTTACTGTCACAGAAAAAGCAAAAACCGTTTCGTTACTTTTGCACCCATGAAAAAGAAAAAGTATTCGCTGGAAAATATCCTCTCAAATTTAAAAATACATTCGCTTAATGAAATGCAGCTGGAGGCGATACAAGCCAACAAGCATGAAAAGAATTTCATTTTACTTTCAGCTACAGGTTCAGGGAAAACGCTGGCTTTCCTGTTACCTATCCTTGAAAATCTTGAAGAAAACAATAAGGAGACACAGGCATTGATTGTCGTTCCGTCCCGTGAACTGGCCATGCAAATTGAACAGGTTTTTAAAACAATGGGAACAGGCAAAAAAATAACGGCAACTTATGGTGGTCACAAACGTGAGATTGAAGAAAATAATCTAATTCAGTCACCTGCTGTGATTGTAGGAACACCGGGTAGATTGGGGGATCATATTCGGCGGCGAAACATTACAGTTGATTCGATCAAAACTTTGGTGCTTGATGAATTTGACAAATCATTGGAACTCGGTTTTTTGGAAGAAATGAAATTTATAAGTGATTCACTCAAAAATGTAAAGCAAAAGATTCTTACATCCGCAACAGAAACTTCACAAATTCCTGATTTTATTGTTTTAAAAGATGCTGAAAGAATTGATTACCTGATCCCCGGAAAGGAAAAAGAAGGCCTTGCGGTAAAAGCAGTATATTCCGAAGATAAAGACAAAGCTGAAACGCTTTTTAAATTGTTGTGTTTCCTGGGAAACCGCTCTGCCATAGTTTTCTGCAACCATCGTGATGCAGTAGAACGAACCAGCAAATTACTTTCAGAAAAAGGAATTTACAACGAATTTTATCATGGAGGAATGGAACAGCAACAAAGAGACAGTGCTTTATCGAAGTTCAGGAATGGAACGACAAACGTTTTGGTTACAACAGATCTTGCTTCACGTGGATTGGATATCGCTAACATCCGTTATATTATTCATTATCACTTGCCCCATACAGAAGATGCTTTTATTCATCGGAATGGCCGCACTGCACGAATGGAAGCAAGCGGAACAGCAATTTTAATTTTGAGTGAAGATGAAAAGATGCCTTTATACGTTAAAGATCAAGTAGAAACCATCGTGCTTCCTTTAAATGCAGAGTTGCCTGAAAAACCAAAGTGGGCAACACTTTTCATTGCTGCAGGAAAAAAAGACAAAGTAAATAAAGTAGATATAGTTGGCTTTTTAACCAACAAAGGGCAACTCAAAAAAGAAGATATTGGTTTGATTGATGTAAAAGATTTTTTTTCTTTTGTGGCTATACGAAAAGCAAAAATGAATCATTTACTTCACCTTATTAAAAATGAAAAGATCAAGAATAAAAAAGTGAAAATGGAAGTGGCGAAGTAAATGAATCCCTTGTATTTTTTATAAAAATCAACTTTGAAAAACCCTTAATCCTATTACACTTTTTACAAAACTTCTGCTGGCAAATATTAAATAATCGCTTAAAAAATCTTATTAAGAGAAGGTAAAATCAAAGTGCCTTTATATTTTTTTTCTTCCGCACCTTATTTATTTTCAGCGTAATACGATTGCTTAAGAAAATCTTTAACCCGACGTTTAATTTAATGGCATTGTAATTGCCTTATATAGGGCTAATAAGAATTAATCTGATCATCTAAACCCTAAAAATCTACCTTAAATGAAAACAAAAACCTTAGCTTTATCGCTGATGCTATCCTTATTTGGATATGCAGTAATAGCACAAACCGATTCAATCCCAAAGAAGGATACGATTCCATCTAAAGACACCACAAAGATTTCTAATGCAATGGCATTTAATTTCACAACAGTAGCGCAAAGGGATACGGTTCCTCCAACCTCCGATTCCGTGCCTAAAAAAGACAGTTCAACGGCTTTTAAGATCAATGCTGCAAAGGATCTGGTAGCGTTCAATTTTGTGAGAGATACTGTTCCTTCAGACACCGATACTACGAAGAAAGATACTTCAATGGCTTTTAAATTCAATGCTGCAAAGAATCTGGTAGTGTTCAATTTTGTGAGAGATACTGTTCCTTCAGACACCGATACTACCAAGAAAGACTCTTCAATGGCTTTTAACATCAATGCTCCAAAGGATCTGGTAGTATTCAATTATGTTGTTAGAGACACAGTGCCTTCAGACACAGATACCACAAAAAAAGATAGCTCAATGGCTTTCAATCTGCAACGCAAAACCATTTTGCCGGGATCAAGTAATTTTATTATTGATGCATCCGCAAAATATTTATTTAAGAACGAATCAACCGCAGATATTCGGAAAAAAGCGTAAAGTCAATTCTAAACCTTTATTGAATCAGCCATTCACTTAGTGGGTGGCTGATTTTTTTAACATTATTCAAAGCTTTTTGATATAAACCAAGTCACTATTTGTATTGGTCGTAGCAGTAATCAAAGTACTTTGTATTTTTTTGCTCTCAGCTGCATTTAAAACCCTACCAGCAATAATTTTTATTTCGCGAAAGAATTATTATATTTAATCTTTCTTACATCCTCTGGAATCTCTAATCAATAACTCTTTTGCAGAAACAGTCCATTTTCCTTTGATATGTTATAAAATATTTAATTTTGTAAAGAAGCAATTATGGATTGCGTATGAAAATATTTTCTACCTTATTATACTTACTGATATTTTTTTCTCCGGCAGCGTTGGCTCAGAATGTCCCTGATTACATTCCCTTTAGAACCATGACTTCTTCACAATTGAATGCCTACAGGCAATCAATATGGGATACTTTGCCAGCTGCAATTGGCTGGGTCAATGACTTTGGAGATCTTTTTACGTCTGCGCAAGAAAGAACTTTGGAAAAAACATTGGAACATTTTGAAAGAGCCACCACAGTTGAAATTTGTATTGTGACAATTGATTCAAACATGGTCGCTGAAAATAATTTCAACGAATTTAGTTACCGGTTAATGAAGAGGTGGGGCATTGGAAAAATTACCAAAAGTAATGGAATTGTAATTTGCATCTGTAAAGATTACAGGAGAATATGCGTTACCACCGATTTTGGAATTGACAGGTATGTAAATGAAAGTGATAAAAACCGGGTGATCAATAAAGACTTTGCACCCTATTTTGCTAAAAACGATTATTACGATGGTACATACAACGGCTTAAATGCATTACTTGAAAAAATTGACCGTCACTGGGAGCAAAGAGATGATCTGAGTATCCTGGAAAAATAATTAAACCGTTCATTTCTTATTTTACTGTTTTCTTTAATCAAGATGAAACGTTTCTTTCATTTCTTTTAGAACTGCGGGTGTTGAGGATTGACCGGCAACGATCATTCTCCTGATTGTGTACAGAGGTTGAGTGGAATCTCTTTTTGTAGACAAACTGAAAGCCATTTTATAACCGGCTTTTTTCAATTCAGGGAAAGCTGCCCGGTTCCATAAACCAAAAGGATAGGCAAAATAATCTGCCGGTTTTCCAGTTATCTCTTCCACCTTCTTCTTCGGCTGCTCTAATTGTTTTTGCCAGTCTTCTCCCTGGTATTTAGTAACCATATGATGATCCCAAGTGTGTGCCTGCACCGAATTCCCATTATCTGATAATGTTTTTAACTGCTCCTTAGTCATGTAATGAGGCCGGTTAATTGAAACGGTCATTATAAAAAACACACCTTTGAAACCATATTTTTTCATTTCAGGATAAGCTACAGAAAATTGCTCTTCATCCGTATCATCAAAACTTAATATCACAGGTTTTGCAGGTAATGTAGCTCCGTATAAAAGATACTTGTACAATTGATCTGGCAGAATAGTTTCATAACCATTGTCTTTTAAAGCTTTCATTTGTTCGGCGAAATGAGCAGGAGAAACAGAATAGGTTCTGGACATCGGCCCATCAGTTGGCTTTGTGTCCCTGATGTGATGATAACATAAAACAGGAACTTGTTTTTTTGCGAGAATTGTTGCCAAATCAGCTGCAGGCGTATTTTGCAGAACTGAGTCCTTTGTTTTTTCCGCGTTTTCTTTAACAGCGTTATTCTTATTTGCTGAAGTCGCAGAATGGCAGGCGCTTAAAACAAAAGCGCTTAAAATAATAAAAACAAAATTTGATTTCATACAAGAATGTAATATTATTGGTATTGGATATAAATTGGCTTGGGAGTAAACTTCAACAATTCCTGAGGTGTAAAAAGTTGATTGGCGCCTGTTCTTATATCATTTTTATAAAAAAGTTTGAAACCGGTAAATTCTACAGGTTCATCATAAATGTACCTTAAATAGGAAGACCGTTTTAGTGTTTTATCACCCCAGCCATCCATATCCATTACCACTTGCACTTGCGGAACTTTCTTGATTTGTTTATAATTGGTAAGCATCCCTTGAGTAAACCTGTGAACAATTAAAATTTTCGGAGGCAGGTTGTATTTTTTTACATAAGACGCCAGGTCGTCAATGGCCGTGTTTACATCTTCTGCATTAAAAGTACCAATCTTAGTTCCGGGTACATGTCCATCTTTCATCGAAAATTCAGGATCAATGCCAAGATGAACCTGGGGCAATTTTAAATATTTTTCCAATGGCGGCACTTCATCTCGCACCGAACTCATTCCTACCTGGATGTCTAAAAATACAAGTCCATCAATTTCATTCGCCCAGTTAATGATGGTATCTACCTGGCTGGAAGGCATACGAAGCCTGTGTTTGCCATCTTTTCCCGGATAACCCTGGGCTGTAACTGCGATATAATGCAAGGCAGGAATTACAGGAATAGAAGAGTCGGCTACCTCCCATTTGTGTACTTCCTGCTTTAATTTCTTAAGCATTTCATTTTTAGGAAGCTCTCCCAAAATGCCCATTCTTTTTGAATAGAGATTTCCGTAATATGCGACAATGCGATGAAATGGCAAGACCGCTCCGGCTAAAGGATAAGGAAATTTTGCCGGCCATTTTCCGGTCGTATCATGATTGGCAAGATTCTGTAACAATTTATTGTATAAAGCAGTATCCAATGGTTTCTTTTCAAAAACCTTTCCTTTTTCAAT
>Ga0157371_10002841_pt1 | contig 16177 bp, 14 predicted proteins | sample C45metaG_FD_113462 | JGI IMG/M metagenome (GOLD analysis project Ga0157371, IMG submission 113462) | Corn rhizosphere microbial communities from Kellogg Biological Station, Michigan, USA - C4-5 metaG | ecosystem: Host-associated > Plants > Roots > Rhizosphere > Soil | place: USA: Michigan...
CGTTTCGCTGATGTCATCGGCATGGCTACCCCAGACGGCACAATTACTGAATTCGCCATTCCGACAGCCAGTAGCGACCCCTTCCTTATTGCACCCGGACCCAACAATACAATTTGGTTCGGCGAGAGCGCCAACAATCGCGTTGGCCGCATCACTGGCCTGACAGTCCCAAGTTCGGGCAGCTCAACACCAGGCGCTCCTGACACAGGCTTGGGCACTTTCAGCTACAACACCGCCAAGACTATCGCCGTAACAGCAGTAGTAAGCGGAGCAGCCTTTGCTACTGCACACATCATTCATAGGCGCGCTCGCCGGGCAGATGACGCAGCATAAATTGAAGCCAAAACGACACGGACTCACAGCCGCCACAGCACTGGCGGCTGTTGGCGTATTGGCGTTCCTAATTGGCGGAGGCATCAGTCTTTATCAAAGCATGACGAATCGTGCCAACGCCGCCCACATCGCGGCCGAAATCGATAAAGCCAACCGCGGCCTGCCGAGCACGATGCCGGCCACCGTCACGCCGGATGACAGCGTGTTCACTAACTATACAGTCGCACCAGATGCGCCCCGCTATATTTACATCGATAAAATCGCAGTCAAGGCCGTGGTCAGGCCCATGGGCCTCACTAAAGATAGTGCTATTCAGGCGCCCGGCAACGTACATGATGCCGGCTGGTATACTGGCAGCGCCAAGCCAGGTCAGCCCGGAGCAATGCTCATCGATGGCCACGTCGCTAACTGGGCCACTATGAGTGTCTTCCATAACTTGAAGAGCCTTGCGCCTGGAGATATCGTTACCATCGAACGCGGCGACGGTACAAAACTACACTATCGAGTAGTCACATCACAATCATTCCCGGTCGATAAAGTCGACATGAACGCCGCCATGGCCCCCATAAATGGTGCAGCCCCAGGGCTTAACCTCATTACCTGTGATGGCGATGTCGTCCATGGCAACGAGTTTGACCGGCGGCTTGTTGTTTTTACACAGTTAGATCAGTAAGCATATTGCACACCATCCAGTTGCTCGCGAAGTCGGGGAGCGGACGCGGCGTCTGTTACAACAATGAATGGCTCGTGGCGGTCAGCAGCAGCTTTGGCGCACTGTTTGGCTTTGGCTAGTAGCTTATCGGACGTCTCGGCGTTGGCCGGGCTGACCAGCAGGTCGAAGAGTCGGCTGCTGCATTCGCTGGAAGCGACGGTATTGTCAGAGGTAAACTGCATCAGATTAGCCCAGTTGGTCACCACGCCATTGCCGATCAGTACGCCGTTGGCATTGTAGCGCAACTCGACAGTGTTGCTGCGCACGCGTCCAGCAACTCCAATGTTGGCATAGGTGCGAAGGGTGGATGGGCGTTGTCCCATATGTCCCAGCGTTCCAAACAGAATGCGCGCCCGGTCAAATGGATTGGCCGTGACACCACTGAGCGTTACGACACCCAGGCCAAACAGTATCGGCAGGATAATGAGCCCTTGCAGTTTGGTGAGTGTGCTGCGCGCAAAAGCCGAACTGACCACAACCACGCCGAGCGCCAAAACCAGCACCCCCAGCAACATCGCTGTCTTGATGGTGTAGTAGCGCAGCTCGCCGACAGTGAAGTATTGGTAGCACATCAGCGCGCCGACTAATCCCACAAAGGGCATCAGGAAATTCGCTGTAAAGCGGCGCCACTGGTCGGCTATGCCCCGAGCCAGCAATACGTACGCTACGACCAATACATCAGCAGAGAATATGCCATAGTCAAAGGCCTTCAGACCGCCCGTCGCATTAATGCCCTGTTCGGTCGAGAGGTGAGCATAGCGCAGATGAAGATAGATAGGAACAAGCTGCAGAACCAGAAGTACTACCGCCCAACGCCATTCTTTATCGAGTAATTGGCGAAGACTGCGAACCCGCGGCCAGGCATACAAAACCGGCGCAAGCAGCAGGGCAGGCGCAAGCAGCGGACCCCACGTAGCCGCCACGCCAAAAGCCAGCATCAAATACGCGGCCAATCGCCACTGGCGATCGAGACGCTCATCTTGCAGATAGAACGCACCAACGACCACGGCCGCAATCACATAAAAGTAGCTCAAAAACCCTTCCTGCGTCAGCGTCAGGAGGTACAACAGCGTCAGTGCCGGACCGAGGCAGAGCGCCAACACAGCCAGGTTCGGCTGGGCCCGTTTGCTCAGCGCATCACGCAGCTGCAGCGCCGCGTACCAGACCATATACGCCAGCAACGCGCCCCAAGCGATAAACATTGCAATGTACAGTCGTGCATTTTCCAACCAGCCTTGATCCTGCTGGTTGGCGTGCAAACCATGCAGCACAAAGGCGCTGGCAATATGGAAACCTTTAGGATAATACGCTGCATCACCATAATTCAGATGTTGGACCCGAGCCATCTCGGCCACCATCGTGTAGTGGTTGGACCCATCCACACCCTGGACGCTAGCAAAGGACGTTAACCGCGCCGGGTCGTTCTGCCAAAAGCACAGCGCCGTCAGCGGTAGCGCAAAGCATAATGCCACGGCCAATCCGCCCAGGTCATGACGGTCCAACAAAGCCGTCGGCTCCTGCACCTTCTGGCGCAAAAACCACACCAGCACACAAACCATGGCGGTTACCAGGAGGCTCAAAATATTAAACCCACTGGCCGGCAGCACAAAGAACTGCGCCACGGCAGCGACCTGCACCACACTTATCAGTAGCACAAAGGCAGCTGCCAGTCGCGACACCAAACTCTGCAGCATGCGCGGATAGGGAAGTCCAACCGCTAACACGAAGAGCAGCGCCGCCATATACAAAATGCCCCAGCCCATCAAGAAGAGTATCTGGCCTACCGCAAGAGCAAGAAGACCGTACCGCACCCGTCTATCCAAAGACGTTAACCCCATAATATTCAAATTATATCATCAAATGGACAGGCCCTCGTCGCGTGGACGAGGGCCATATCACCTCTCTTCGTTGGTTGGTCTACTTGGAGCCCGGAGCGGCCATGTTGTCCGGGATGCCGGCCAGTGCCAGCACGTCGTCGAGCGCCATGTGTGCCACACCTTGGCTGGTGGGGTGGAAGGCGTCGTGATCCTTCGGTCCCCGGATGTCCGGCCCCGGCGCAGTGTCGAGCTTGTCGCAGAGCGTCAGGAGCTTGGGCTGCACGTATACGAAGCCGAACAGCCCGGCGCCCGTCTGCAGCGCCTGGTTGAGGTCGGTGTTGCGGGCGTTGAGCATGGCGATCTTGTTAGCACTGAGTCCCGTCGTTGCCGCGCAGGACTCGCCATTGTTGACCAGGGTGTACGAACCGTTGATGACGACTTGCGGATGCGCGCCGTCCGGCCCGTTGGTCAGGTCCTGAAGTTCCACCAGCAGGTCGTGGTAGTCCCACTTGAACTTCTCCAGCAGTGCCTGGTAGTCGGGCGTGGTGAGGTTGTCATCACAGACCGGCGCCAGGTAGCACAGGCCGATGGCCCGCGACCACCACAGGTCGTTGGGACCGATGGTCACGTACACGACGCGGAGGTTGGTCATCTGCTTGACTCGGCTGATCTGCGGAGCCAGCATCCGACCGCCCCTGGACTGTTCGCCCATGAGCCCCTCGTTGATCGTTGCCGCGGAACACGCCAGATTCAGCACACGCCAGCCCTGGAGCCGACCGATCTGGGCTCCCAGCGAGTCGCTGCTGCGCTGGCAGTCCTTGTCTTCCTTGGTTGCGTTGGCGATGGTCTTGCCACCCTGGGTCGCCGCCCGCGAGTCGCCGATGGAGACGGCGTCGTAACCGGTCAGCTTGGGACCTTCCGGCATGGGCGACAGGTGCAAGGCCGCGTGACCGACCAGGCTGTCCAGCGAGTTGGCCTCGGCGATCGATGCCGAGCCCGCGATGAACAACCCCGCCACCAGCGCCAGCGTCAGCAGGCTGGTAATGGCGGAACGGACCCACAGCATCACTGCCTGTCGCTTGCGGTTGGTCACCAGCAGGATCACGAAGGCCGCGCAGGCACCGAGCGCGAGCCCGGTGCCCAGCATGACCATCGCGAACGAGAACAGCCACGATTTGAAGCCGTGCTCGAAGTCGTTGGCGACCTCGGGCGGCAGCTTGTGGTCGATGGCGGCCTTGTTCAGCAGGTCACTGCCTTGGAACGGCGCGTCGACCGACAGATGGACCCGCAGGGGGCCGTAGTACTCCGTCGGTAGCAGGTAGAACGTCTGGGGATGCCCGGTGTTGACCGTGATTTCCCCGTGGCCCGACCAACTCATACTCGGCGACGCCGCTCGAATGGTGAAATGCTGGCCCAGCGTGTCCACGCTCTGCGTCGGCGTGAAGGCGATGCCGGAAAGCACCGCCAGCGTGCTAATGGTCAACAGCAACATGAACGTCGCTGCGACCCAGCGCAACCGGCGGGCGCCGGTCAGCCAGCTCAGTACGCCACGGACCAGATGGCCCGGGGCGCGGATCGAACTTCTTCCTTGTAGTTTGTCAGAGGGCGACGCATCGGTAACAGAGGGCATCCCTAAGGGTCCTTCCTACTCGAAGTTCCGAAAACGTAGAGATACTATATACTTAATTAGACTTTAGGGCAAGGCCGGTCTAGTTCTGCGCCGCAGCGATATTCACCATCCACGCCACGCCAAACTTGTCGTTCAGCATGCCAAATTGGTCGCCCCATGGAGCTTTCTCCAGAGGCATCGTGACGGTGCCGCCATCGGCCAGCCTGTCCCAGTAACCCTTGAGCGTGGCTTCGTCGTCACCGCTCAGTGACATAGTGATGGCGCTGCCAGATTTGAACTCACCCTGGACCGGTGCGTCGGAGGCAAAGAACGTCACGCCATTGTCACCGTGCAGGTCGGCGTGCATAATTTTGTCCTCCTCGCCTGGCTCAAAAGGGGAGCCGCCTTTCTCGAAGGTGGTCATTTCCAGCGTGCCGCCAAAGACGGTCTTATAAAATTCCATTGCCTCACGGGCATTATCCTTAAATGTCAGGTATGGATTCAGTTGTACACTCATGCGAAATTCCTTTGTTTAGCTGGCTTCATTATAACGCCGAGCAAAGCGTTCCCGCGCCTTTGCGGCTTCCACTTCACGGTCTTTGGGTTCCGCATCGGTTACCAGCGCATTCAGCAAGTGGCGCGCCGCGTGCGCAACTTCCTCGACGCCCTTGTTAAAGGCAGCCTCATTGGCCTGCGAAGGGTAGTGATAGCCTGATAATTTGCGCACAAACTGCAACGCAGCAGCGCGAACTTCATCGTCAGTAGCGACGGGGTCAAAATTGAACAGGGGTTTGATACTTCGGCACATATATGTCCTTTCACCTCTATAATAGCGCACGCGGCACTATCTCAACCAGGACAGCTTGCGCACTGGGGCGAGGGTAGAAATCGGTCGGCTCCAGTCTTTTAAGAATGCGCACGGCAAAGTTACCGGCCAAATGCATGGCCAGCCTGGAGTGACGGCGCCGTGGTTGAGGGAGGAGACTCTCGGCAAATTCCTTTTGCACAATCAAATAGGCTGCGTCGGGTGGCCGCTCCGCGAACACCAGTTTGCGCACGATTGCGTGGCTTAAGTTAAATGGAATATTTGCAAAAACCTTATAGGGCGTAACTGGCAAAGGAAAATCCCTAAAGTCCGCCTCAAACACTGCCACGTTGGCGCGCTCCGCCATATTACGACGAAGTTTGGCGGCCACTTGCGGGTCGATCTCTATGCTTATGACCGTCCGACTGGCGTCTGCCAACGCGGCGGTGATGATGCCCTTACCGCCGCCGATGTCGTAGACAATATCGTCGGTGGCGATGGAAGTTCGGGCGAGAAGAGTTGCCACAAAGCGTGGACTGTGCAGAAAATTCTGCGAGAATTTGACAGAATCGTTCATATAAAAAACCTCATGATTAGGAGCTATAGGCGAAAAGCCCAAAATCACGAGGCGCTACAATACAAACAAAGCCAACGTGATGTGGGCTACAGAAGTTCGATTCGTGTCATACCTGTCATGCCGTCATGGTAGCGCTTTACCTCTTAGAACGCAAGCTTTTTACAAGTGTTACAATGGGAGTATGATGAACAGTCCGACGCAACCACCTCGTTTTCAATATGACGAACGGTTAATTCTGACGATCATTGACCGCATTCCGGCCGATGTCCGTGGGCATTATCCGCAGCACATTTTTGAGCCACAGCGCATCGAAATCGCGCGAGAACTCGTGCTGAAGGAATACTACAAACTCTTCCCGATGCTGGAAGCTGCCAACTTCGAACAGGTAAGCACTAGCATCCTGTATTGGCTGCATGGTTCTGGCTACGAGCTGGCGCCAGTCGCAGACTTTTGGAACTACATCGACGGCACCATGCTGACGCTTAAGCTCAAGGACGTCGTGCCACAGATCACCAGCGCCAATATCAGCTGGCGCATGGAAACGCTCGACCCGCACCAGCTGCAGCTGGGTGCGCCAGTCGGTAACTTGGCCGAGCACGGACAGCCGCCGTACAATTATGAATTCATTAACCAACGCATCTTGCAGAACGCGCAGCAGATGGTGATAAACCGCCGCATTTCGGACGAGAAGTCGAGTGACACCGTCGTCCCGCGCGACCACTATCCAGTCCTGGTCAAACGTGACCCAGATGGTACATTGACACTACTGGATGGCAACCGCCGTACGCTCCGAGCTCTGTTGTATGGCCGCCAAACCATCGATGCCTGGGTTGGCACGGTCCAACGCACGCCAGCGCTGCAGGACCACTGGGTGAACACCGGCTTCCTGCGACGCTTATTGTCGGAATACGCCGAAACGCCAAACGATGAGGTCAAAGCCTCCATCCAGTCGCAACTGCGCCTCATCCTGGGCAGCAGCTCGATCGCACGTTTCAACTTCCAGACACGCTGCGTGCCACACTATCCATTTGCCGCTGAACTTGTTCCGCAATAAAAATACGCGCTAATTCGCGCGTTACACAAAATGACAGGGCCACACTAAAACGATCCACCGGCGCGGGTCTGTTTCCTCAGGCTATTTCAGCACTGAGAAGAACAACGATGCGACGTAGAGACCCACCGCAAGCAGCACAAGCACCACGAGCGCGATAAGGCGCGCATGAGCCAGCGTATTTGCGTCTTGTTCTAGTTCTAATTCCTCCTGGTCCACATCTTTACTGTATCAGAGATCTCTTAGTTTACGAAATTATTACTAAGAGGTGAGATTTTCGTCAGCCAAATTTATGCTAGTAATGGTATACTGCGCCAATGGATTCTGCACTACAGTCTACTCAGGATGTCCGCATGATCGCGCTACTCAGAGGAATTAACGTTGGGGGCCACCAAGTGCAAATGGTGCGTCTGCGCGAACTTTTTGCCGAGCTCGGCCTCAAGAATGTCACCAGTTACATTCAGACGGGCAATGTTTTCTTTGATACCAAAGAGACAGACACGCACGTGCTGAAGGAGCGCATCGAGAAACATCTCAAGGAAGCGCTCGGCTTTGAAGCTCCGGTTTTTCTGCGCACTGTGGCCGAATTCGAGGCGATCCTCGAGCTTAACCCATTTAAAGGGCGCGACATTACGCCAGATATGCGTTGCTGCGTGATGCTCACCAGTCAACGTCTGCCGAATGACGTTGAGCTGCCGCTCATGTCGCCAAAGGGCGACCTAGAAGTTATCTATATGAACAGTTACGAGGCGTATGTTATCTGGCATCTCATTAATGGGCGGCCACCAAGCAGTACGACGTTCCTGGACAAATATCTTGGCAAAACAACGACGTCGCGCTTCTTCCACACTGCCGAAAAGATATTAGCTGCGGCGAAAGTCGAGACTACTTAACGGCCGAGCCAGTGGCAGCGTCGTGGAAGACCTGGTAGGCGGGCTTCTTGCTGCCGTCAGCGCGGACCAAGCCGAAGAAGTTCTCGTTGGTGTCCTGCGTGGTGCCAGCATCTTGGTAGCTGTAGTACATGAACGGACCGACCCAGCTGTATGACTTATAGAGGTCAACGGCGTCGCTGAGGAGTTTGGCCTGCAAAGCTTCGTCAACTTTGTATGGATGTTGGTCGAGGTTTGGCTGGTCGATGGTAGAGTTTGGTCCCGGGCCGCCCGTTGGTGAGCCATACTCGGTAATCCAGATTTTCTTGTCCTGGTCGCCATTAGCCAGCATGACTTGGCGGAGGCTGTTCTTGGGGTCGGCCATTTGGTTCCAGGCTTGGAAGACGGACGTCTTTGGACTCAGTGGGAAGGTGTATGGGTGGTCGGCCACAGCATCAAACGATCCCTTGGCGCCATCCTTGTACAGTGCGGTCAGGAAGTCGATGGGCGAGTAGCTGGTGCCATTAGTCTCCTGAGGCGACAGGCCGGCAGTGATAATATAAGCGTCCTTGTCGACGGCGCGCAGACCCTTGGCGGCAGCTTGCAACAGCTGTGCGTAGCCGGCAGGGTCAGCGGCTGGCTGCCAGAACTGAGGGTTGTTTGGCTCATTCCAGACTTCCCAGTAGTGCAGGCCGTGGTCTTTGTAGCGGCTGGCAACAGTCTTGGCAAAGTCGGCAAACTTTTGATTGTCGGCAGGGTAGCACTTGTCGGAATCAGAACAGACATCGGCGCGTGCCCATTTGGGCGTAAAGTCCAAAATGCCCAGGATGTATAAGCCATGTTTCTGTGCGGCGTTGACCAACTTATCGTAGCTGCCCCAGTTAGACTGCGAAGCGCTGTCCGGCTGGATGAGCGACCAGTTAAAGTCAAAGCGCACCCACTTGGCGCCCGTAGCAGCAATGTCGGCCATGCGCTGGTCGAGGTCTTTATCGCTGAGATCGCCCAGCGAACCACCGGCGGCGATACCATAACTGTGCTTGAGCTCGTCGGCTGTTGGCGTCAGAACAGTCTTGCCGGTTGTGCCATCAACTTTGGTGTTCGTACCAGGTACGGTGCCGGTTGCAGCACAGTACAGCAAATAGATTGCACCACCAATGATTGATGCAGCAAGAACAGCCGCAATCCACACGACAAAGCGCGGAAGTTTGTGGCCATTAGGGTGTAATTGCAATTGGGATTTCTGCGGCGTCTCGTCGGGGTCAGGAGCAGGGGTGTATGGACGCGGCAGGGAGTGTTCTTTAAAATGCTCCATAACCTTACTAGTCTATCATATCTGTTAGTATCCGAGTATAATTCGACCTAGATATCCTTTATTAACTCAATAGTTCAGTTTATATGTCCAAACTTAGTCTTAGCTTAAAACATGCCATCAGCAAGGTACTGCATGCTTATGCCGATTATCGCATCGGCGCCACCACGGCAGAAAAGCACTGCCACAAAACAACCGACACGGTGCTTTTGACCTTCGATGATTACGGCACGGCCGAGGAAGTACACGACATTTTGCGTATGCTGCAGGAAAAAGGCGTCAAAGGTATGTTCTTCCTGCAAGGCGATTGGGCCAACGAACATCCCGAACTCGTCAAAGACATTGCCGACGCCGGTCACGTCACTGGTAACCACACCGTCACGCACAAGGTTCTACTTGGCGAGCCAGAAGCTACCATTCGCGATGAAATTAGCGGCGGTCTGCCAGGCCCATGGTTCCGCCCGCCACAGGGCCGTTACGACAAGCGTGTTCGTGCCATTGCCGCCAGCCTGGGCTATGCCATCTGTTACTGGACCATCGACAGTCGCGACTGGACTGGTGCCAGCGTGGAGGACATGCGCCACACTATTTTGACCGAGCTGCACCCCGGCGCCGTTGTGCTATTCCACTTGCATGGCGCCCACACCCGCGAACTTTTGCCATCCCTAATCGACGACATTCGTGCCCAAGGCCAAACGCTCACACCGATGAGCGAAACCTGGAACGCACCACAACTTTAGCGGTAAATTTGTACGCCGCCGGAATTGTAGACCAAGCTTTTGTGCGTGGTAAGGAAGTACGTCGGCAGGCTGTAGAAGAGTAAATTGCCGTTGTAATAAACCGGGATCTCGCTGAAGGATGTATTGCCGACGCTTAGGAAGACGTAACTGTCGACGGGGATGGCCGTTGGTACCAGCGTTGGCTGAGCAAAGATGCCGGCATAGGTGATGAGCTTACGACGCGAGAACTCATCGGCATAAACCCGTGAGCCCTTAGGCGCGTTGGTCAGCAGCCACTGAGCGGCTTTTATTTCTTCTGGGTGCGTGTAGTAGGCCTCGTAATAGAAACCGGAGTTGCTGAAGGCCAGTGCGGGCTTGAAGCCACCGGTCAGCGTCGGCAGCAGACTCGACATAACCAAGAACATCGCCACCAGGCCAACCGCCAGCAAGCGAAAGCGGGCGCTAAAGTTAAAGCGCAGCTTGCTCAACAGCCAGACAATGCCCACTACTGCTGGCAATGACAACACCACCAGGCCTTGTTGGATCACGCGCGTCACGCCATAATCCACGGCGTCTGAGGGCAAAACCATCTGCAATACCACTACGACCAGGCAGCTTACGCCCAGCAGCGCGTATTGGTTAGGTAGGCGAGTAGCGCTTCGCTTCCACAGCATAATGACGAGGCCCAGGCCCAGCAGCGCCGTGAGGGCTGCGACGTAGCCCGAGCGGATAACACCATAGACTTTGTCCAGGGTAGCGCTCGATAGGCCAAGCTTCTGCGCGAAAGGCGTCACGGTCGCATCGGATTGCGGCAGCTCAACCGGCATGTAATCGGCAACGTAGGCATCCGGGTAATAAGCGTCAGCTGGCAGCGGTAGCGTCTTTTGAATATTCTCGACATATTTGGCAAAAGTGTGGCCACTAGAACTCGACGTAGTAGCCGGCAGCGGCGGGACGGCGCTCGGATTCACCATGCGAACAATATCCGTGCCAATACCATTCAGCGTTTTACCGATATTGCCGGCGGTGTTGGTTGCCAGGCCGCTCCAGCCGATGATCATCAGCAGCAACAGCGCCACAATATAGGGCGGAAATATCGAGAACTTCGGACCCTCGGCCAAGCCGTTGAGTTTTATCTTGCGCAACAATGGTCGCAGCGCCCACAGCGCCACACCCAGCAGCGTTGCCACAATCAGCACGCTGACGGTAATGTAGCTGGTCGAGTAATGCGACAAGACCATACCACCCAAGAATAGAATCACCAATATGTGGCGCTTCGGCTTCGAAAGGTAACTGTCCAGCGCAGCCATAATTGCCAGCGCAAAGAGCATCATCGCTACTTCCTGGCGGTTCAGCATCATCATGTCGGTCAGGAATGTCGGGAATGTCATAAAGACCAGCGCGGCCAGGAACGCCGACTTGCGAGGCACGTAGGTGCGCAGGCCAGAGTAGAGCAGTGGCGCCATCAGCGCAAAGAACATCTGGAAGACAAGCTTAAAGATGTATGGATCGTACAAGCCACTGAGCTTCTGCAGGATAGTCGGCAGGATTGTAATACTCAGACAGGCCGTGTAGGCGTCCTGATAAAAACTCATGCTCCACAGCGAGTGCTGCGTGGTCAGCTGAAAAACCTGGAACTCCTGCATAACGTCGTGGCCGGTGATTTCCCAGCCGCGCATCGACGTGCCCAGCAGAAGCGTCGCCGCAATACTAAAGAGACCAAGCGGATACAGCGACTGGTACTGTGGTTTATTCGTCCAGGCCAGGCCGAGCATGGCCAGCGCCACCAGGCCAACCGCAGTCAGCGCCAGGGCGTTTCCGCCACCATTGTTGAGCATATTTGCTCCGGCGATTGCCAACAGCGGCATCATCAGCAGGAAAGCGCCAAGCCCAACGGCTTTCCAGAAGGTCGCGTCATGGCCGCGCCAGGTCGAGAGGTGAGCATACTGCGTATATCGTTTGAGATTTTGAGTCTTCTGACGGAAGGCTGTCAGGATGGCGAAGAAGGCCGTAAAGCCGCCGATGCTCGCCACCAGGTTAGGAATGGTAAACGGTGCCGTGCCGCCCGTCCACACCACAGCCTGGTTGAGCGCGAGACCAATCACCATCAGCGACACGAGGCTCAGACCAACAGAGTAAAGCAGTGTCCGCGACTTGAGCTGTCCCTTGGGATAACCGGCAATGACGCGATAGAGAACATAGCCCGGGAGAGTGGTCATGAACAGCAACGAGAAGGTACCGCTCACCACATTGCTAGGTGCGTACAACGTCGAAGCCGCCCACGCGAGCGTGGTCAGCAGCGGAACAAGTACACGAACCTGGATACAATTCCGGAAAAAGCGTTTAACGAGCTGCATGCTTCTTTCTATTATGCACGATCAGCCCGCGAACCAGACCAGCGATTACCATAGTTTCTTCGGCAAGTTGGAGATAAGGGAAAAAAACATAGAGTGGCTTGCGCTCCAAAAGTGCGCGTTGCAGCCACCAGCCATAACAGAGAAGCGGCAGGACCAGAAGCTCAAGCAGCGCGGCCAGCGGCCAGAAGGGCAGTGTCAGTAGCACCGCGAGGGTAATCAGCAGCGGAAAAGGGAAAATCGGTGGTGTCAGTCCGCTCCGTATGTGGAAAGCAAAGTTAAAGGGACCACGGCGATACGGGCGGAGCAAATATGTCTTGAATGAAACAGCTGTGTCGTCGGCGTCTTGTTCCAGCATCACACGGGCGGCGTGCCAAGCGTAGAAGTGGTAGTCGGGGAAGGCTTGCTGCAGACGGAAACATACGTCGCGGTCTTCGATGCCACCAATTGCGGGCGCAGCCATGGTTTCGTCCCAACCGCCAACCTGGCGAAGCTTTTCTATAGGGAAAGAGGCGTTGGCGCCATACAATTCCACGACCTTTTCGGCAGTGCCGCTGACAGTTGGTTGCGGCTCGCGAATGTAGTTGCTCAGGACATAGCTCAGTAGACGTTTAGCGATGCCCGGCAGAAAGCTCGGACCGATATCTGTGGCGCTCGGAGCAGCACCACTGCCGCTGGCCTCGATATAATGTGCCACCAAACCTTTGACGTTGCCGGCAGCTTGCTTGACCAGCACGCCACCCAGACCGAGCGGCTTGTCCAGTTCGGCGTAGCCCTTGGCCAGTTGTGTCAAAAAGTCGGGCGCAGCTTGGCAGTCGTCGTTAAAGCTCACATAAATGTCGCCCTTGGCCACAGCCAGACCGGCATTCTGCGCACTCGGAATGCCCATGTTACGCGGCAGCTCGACATAACGAACGCCTTTGTAGGCCTTCAGAACTTCGGCAGTATTGTCGCTGGAGCCGTCGTTGACGGTGATAATTTCGTAGCGATCCTTGGGGTAATCCTGGTTGAGCAGCGAATCAAGCGCTCGCTCCACAGTCGCCGCGCCGTTATAGACGGGCATAACCACACTCATAAATGGTTTGGTTGGCTTAGCCACGACGGCCACCTTCGGTCATAAAGTCAGCCACGCGTTTGGCGCGTGCTTCCCACGAATACTCCTCGCGAGCCAGGTGATAGGCCTGGTTGGCCAGTTGTGCGCGGCGCTCGTCGTCTTGCAGCAGCTCGATCAATGCTGTGGCTAAAGCCTGCGAATCATCTGGTTTTACGACTGCGCCAGCTTTGCCGTCCTGGACGTATCGGCGCAGATCGCCAACATCACTCACCACAGGGACAGTGCGCATGGCCATATACTGAAAAACCTTCATATTGCTGGCGGCGCGGACCGTCTGCGTATCGGGCTGGTAACAGATGCCCAGGTCAGCAAAATGCGTATGGGCCTGGACGGACAGCATGTCGGTCAGCCAACCCGTGAAAGTGATGCGCTGGTCGACGTTCAGGTCGTGCGCCAGCTTCTTGACGCCCTCCAACGCCGAGCCACCGCCAGCAATCGTGACGACGACGTCCGGGACAGCCTCAACAACAGCGGGCAAAGCGCGCAACAAATCTTCCATGAGTTCGATGCGGTTCATGCCGCCAAAGAAGTAGATGCCATGTCGCGGCTGGCTCTCGGCGACATCGTTGTAGTCGCTTGGCTCAACGCCATTGGGCAGGACCAGAATGCGCTTCTTTGGATATTTGGCGCGGAGAATTGATTCCAGGTAGGTGGAGCCGACCACGACTGCAGAGCTATAGCGGACGGTCAGTTTCTCGGTGGTCGAGGCGACCCACACGATCAACTTGGACTGACCTTCCAGCTTCATGACCTCGCTACCCAGATCGTCCATGTCCAGAATGACCGTCCGTCCCCATAGGCGCGGCAACAGACCAAGGACGGTGATGGGCGTGGGCTTAAACAAATAAACAATATCAGCGCGCGAAGTTACGATGTGCCAGAAGGAAGTAATTAGGTAGGGAATGAGGTTAACGATTGGCGACTTGGTCAGCAGCTGCCATGGCTGAATAAGTTTGGCGCCTTCGGGGCGGAGTGAATAGTCCGGTGTAAAGTCGTTGTACTTGTCAGCTGGCGGCGTCATCATGGTCACGTCAAAACGACCCGACAAGTGGCGAGCCAAATCCCGCAGACGAATAGTCAACGTGCTTTTGTACGAGCCAGAACTCAGCATCAACAGGCGCTGCATTTAGAGTTCCTCCACCAGCATGCTTAACTTTTCGGCCTGAATTTCCCAGGTGTGGTACTGGCGCGTGCGCTCAGCAGCAGCTTTGGCCATAGTGGCGCGCTCGGCGGCTGGCGTTTCGATGATCTTGTGCAATTGACGGGCAAGCGCCTTCACATCATGCGGACGGACCAAATAACCATCGCGGCCATTGTGGACTAGGGATGGGAGAGGACCAATTTTGGAAGCCACAGCTGGGACGTTGCGTGCCCACGCTTCCAGCATGACGGTCGGGAAGGCGTCGTTGGCGCTGGTTGGATACATTACCAAAGCCATAGCCTCGTGCAGCGCCGCTTCCTTTGGTTCGCCGGTTAGCCAGCCCTTGAAGATAACTGATTTTTCGATGCCGAGGTCGCGAGCTTGTGCTTCGTAAACGGCCCGGTTATTGCCGTCGCCCATAATCGTCAGCGTCGCGTCGTCGCCGTAGGTTTTGCGGACTTCGGCTAATGCCTCGATGATCAGCTTCAGACCTTTCCAGCCATGCTTGCGGTCCAGCGGGCCGATAAACAAGAAGTTCGGCTTAGATGGTTGGCGGCGCGGCTTGATGTCACGCTCCCAGACGGCATTGGTCAGGACGGTCGTCTTGGCTTGATACTTGGCAGGGAACTGCTGCTTAACGTAGTCCGACACGGCGCAAATAAGATTAGCACGACGGAGCAGCAAGCGCTCGTAGGTTTGATAGGCACGTGCAATCGTGTCAAAGACAACCGAATCGCCCTTCAACAGCGTGGCGGCGTGATAGACCAGCACAAACGGGGTCTTGCGCGGTGCGGCCAGGCGGGCAGCGTCGGCCAGCGAGGGGACGGGCGTGTGGGCAATAATGACATCCGGCTTTTCGGTCTTAAAGATGCGACGCATCTCGATCGGCCACAGCGGATTGAGCGGCGTATTACTGAACTTGAGTTTGGTGCCCAGGCGGTAGATCTTCATGCTGTCAACTGTTTCGGTTACGGTCGTGGCGCCGTCGTGGTTGGAGGTGATGATGGCAATATCCCAGTGTTTCAGCTCGGTGAGGGCAATGTTAAGCTGGCGGGCAAAGACTTCCAGTCCGCCAAGCTTCGGGTGGTAATAGGGAGTTACGACAACGGCTTTCATATCTTGTATGCCTTTTTAAGCGCCTCGACACTGTGGCTCCAGTCGAACTGTTCGCCGTCGATGCTCAGTTTCTTTTGCTTCAGCTGGTCGCGAATTGCCTCGGCCAAATCTTCGGCATTCAGCTCGCTGACAGCGCCGGTCTCTGGTGTAATCAAATACTGCGCAGCGTTATCGGGGTGACGCACCGTCACGACGCGCAAACCAGCAGCGTAGGCTTCCAGAATTGTAATGCCAAAACCCTCGCGAGTGGAAGGCGAGACAAAGACTTTTGATGATTTCATGTACGAGAAGACGTCGATGTTGTGCTCCAAGCGGCCCGTCACCGTGACGTTCTGATCGAGGTTGAGGCGCTTAACCTGCGCCTTGATGTCTTCCAGCGCCGGGCCACTACCTACGATAGCAACGCGCAGCTTCGGCATAGTCTTTACCAAGATAGCCACGGCATCCAGAAGCAGGTCGACGCGTTTATGGCGGACCATGCGGCCGGCATACATAATGTCACTCTTAAGTGCGGCCGGCTTGGCGGCGGCGATGTCGGCGTAATCGATGCCATTAGCCACCAGCGTCATTGGCTTCTTGTAGCCAAATTCTTGCTTCAGCAGGTCGCGGGTTCGGTCAGAGACCACAATAATGTGTTGTGGCATGCTCAGC
>Ga0157371_10002842_pt1 | contig 16175 bp, 19 predicted proteins | sample C45metaG_FD_113462 | JGI IMG/M metagenome (GOLD analysis project Ga0157371, IMG submission 113462) | Corn rhizosphere microbial communities from Kellogg Biological Station, Michigan, USA - C4-5 metaG | ecosystem: Host-associated > Plants > Roots > Rhizosphere > Soil | place: USA: Michigan...
CGACAGTTGCTCCGTACTTAGCTCCGACAGTTGCTCCGTACTTAGCTCCGACAGTTGCTCCGTACTTAGCTCCGACAGTTGCTCCGTACTTAGCTCCGACAGTTGCTCCGTACTTAGCTCCGAAAGTTGCTCCGTACTTAGCTCCGACAGTTGCTTCGTACTTAGCTCGGGTAGTTGCTCCGTACTTAGCTCCGGCAGTTGCTCCGTACTTAGCTCCGGCAGTTGCTCCGTACTTAGCTCCGATAGTTGCTCCGTACTTAGCTCCGACAGTTGTTCCGTACTTAGCTCGGACAGCTGCCCCGTACCTGGCTCTTGCTCACCAAAATGATCAGTATCTAAATTGAGGATTAGTCCATTGTCATCAGTTAAGGTGATGCAGGAGTTGTTATAGTTTACTTCAAATATTGCCTTTGCTTGTTCAAGCCGAGATGAATAAGATTCAAATATTTGTTGATAAGATTGTTCTAAAAAACTCATATTTCTTACGATTTCATAGCACTCTTCCTTGGTATAAGGCACGTCAAGTTCTGCCTCCCAAGTAGATTCAGTCAAGGCATCCGAACTTATAAAGTTAGGAATATAGTCCTTAGGTGGATGAATGAAAGCAACTTGAAGTAGTTCATGACCACGAGCGTTAGTAGGGGTTACAGGAATATGGTCGGAAAGATAATATCGTTTGCTTTTTTGTATGCCATCCGACTTTAAGAAAGAAAGCCTCACTAATTTAGAAAGTGATAATGTGATTTTACGGGTGTCATGTGAAGTTAATTCTCTTATTTCTTCATGACTGACGATATCTTTTTCTGCAGCAGTTGCTAAGATTATTCTGTCAAGTTCATTTAAGGATTTGAATTTGGTTCCGCATATTTCCTTCAGCTTCTCAATTGTTTCTTTAGGAATAAACCCGTCAGTGCTAAGCTCAAGTTTTGTATTGTTGCTTTCAAAGTTTTCGATCAGCTTTGGTTCTGACCAATGTTGAGATTTCCATCCACTAAATATTTTTGGTAATCCGGAACCGGCTCTCTCACCAAGACCAATCATTAAAAACATTTGATGAAGATATTTATTCCTGCAATCACTTTCACCTCCATTTTTCGCAATTATGAAGGGGACTCGCATTGTGCCTGGATTTCGGAAAGTGAATGTCCCATTTTGCTTAATAATTTTTATTGGAGAATGACCATTGTAATCAGCATGTACGAGCGTGTTCACTAACGCCTCTCTAAGAGCAACATGTACTGGGCTGTCAGATGTCCTAACCCCATCAGATATACTAAATGGAACCTTTAAGTCTTCTGTTAGTTTTCTATATACTTTTCTATAAAAATCAAAGAGATTTCCAGTCCAAGTGCCATCAGGAATCAATCTATCATTCCATCTGACATTGTCATCAATTGTTCGATTATCAGTAATATCCTGATATTCAATGAAATATTGTGGAAGAGCCTCTTGTATTGATTGCCATTTCCCGAACATTAGCAGTCCTGCTAAAGTTAATCCCTCACTTTTAGTATTTCTTTCTCTTCTCCAACCTTTCAGGGACTTTATAAATTCTAAATCATCAAGTTCTAGCCAAACATGATCTGGTTTAGAGCTTGATAATAAATTTCTGTATATTTGTATGCTTGTTCTATCCAAATCATCGATAGTGAAGTTATTAAATATTCTATCATCAAGAGTGTCGGTTAATTGTTCTGCAAGCATTCCCTTAACTTGTTCTGACGAGCACTTTCTGTCTCCTTCATGCAGGCGTAGATAAGTTCCTGTTAAAGGGTTGCTATTAATATAAACGGGCCTTTGCTTTCTATTAGCTTGAGGAACTTCGACTATGATTATTTTTTTATCGCCAATTATCTTGGTATGAACTTTTGAATCATCAACCAAACATATGCTAATTTTTTGAGGGTTATTAATTGTGTTGAAAAAATCTTTTTTTACTCTTTCTACATCATTGATTCCAGCAACTGAAAACACCCCCTTTTTTTCACGAACTCCAAGTAAGATTAATCCTCCGTTAGTATTAGCCATAGCACTGTAAGTCGACCACATATCATCAGGCACGGCGCCATTTCCATCTTTGCCGTTAGCCAGTTTGCATTCAATTTCATGACTTTCTACTAAGCCCTCTAATGAGAAATTTTTATTTAAATCAATCATTTAATAGCCTTTCTTTTTGTTTGGTTGCTTGATCAGTGAGAAGAGAAATTGTGTTTGAACATAAATTTTCAAGAATAATAAAGTATTTTTTGGATGCACTAGTAAAACTAGTTTAACTTGCAGTTTAGGTAATGATATTGCAAATGCTGTAAAAATAAAACGCCATCGTACGAAGCTAGGCAACTAAACGTTCGTCACATTATGTGCGCTTTATGGAAGCGTATTACAATTGGGTTGGTTTAGCTGAGCAGCATTGCAGCTTTGAACTTACTTGTGAAGGATTAGGTATATGTTTTTTGGTATGGATGAGTATGCCTAGACAATAGCACATTTAACATTAATCCTTGATCTCACTTTTTCAAAGCTTTCGAATTTTTTACCTACATGGGGGGGTAGTGTGCATGTCTATACTGCATGAATTCGCATGATCCCCTGAGGTACCTCAGTGCTTCGACATGCCAGTGCCGGCGGACTGTTTATTATGTCTTGCAGGTGCATGAAAATCGCATCGTAAAGCGCGCAGGCGTGGCGGGGGTACGAGCGCGCGCTGATGCTTTTGACAAAGGTTCCACTTGCCCGCATTTTTGGCTATCTTTTCCTGAATTCAACGGGAGAGCAAAAATGCAAAGGAAAGTTTTCTACTCATGGCAGTCGGACCTTGATTCAAAAGGCAATAGAAGTCTAATTCAAGACGCATTAAATAAAGCCTTAAAGTCCATTAAAAGAGATGGTAATGAAAGCATTGAGCCAGTTTTAGATCGTGATACTAATGGTTTGCAAGGATCACCATCTATCAGTGAAAGCATTTTTAATAAAATAACATTGTCTGATGTTTTTGTTGCTGATGTTTCAATTATAAACTCACACTTGCCAGGACGAAAAACTGCTAATCCAAATGTTTTAATTGAGTTGGGATATGCAGTGTCTCAGCTTGGATGGGATCGAGTTATTATGATCCAAAATACATTTTATGGTTCCCCTGAAGAACTTCCATTTGACCTCCGAGGAAGAAGAGTCATCGCTTATTCAATGGAGCCTAACGTTGATAATAAACCAGAAGCCAGAAGTTTACTGCAAGGTAGGGTTGAAGCAGCTTTAAAGGAAGCTTTAAATGATTCTAAAATTGGTGCTATTTCTTCTGGGGTGAATGCTCCAATTTGGTGGGGGGAATGGTATTCGGATGATAAGAGAAGCTATGGTGGGAAACTTTTTATTAAAGAAACCTCATCTAATGGATTTTTATTCGAACTAAACGTCATGAATGGAGCACATACAGGATCCATTACTGGAGAGGCTGTTTTGTATCAAGAGACTCGGCTTATGCTCGTATCCATAACCCAGAGGGGGATGGTTTCGGAGAACTGAGTTTTAGACGCAATGTTTTTGATGGCAAGCGTTTTATAAAAATTAGTGAAACTGCCAGTTGCCAGCATTGGAGAGGAATAGGGGCTTCTTTCAATGGTGAGTTTCGGTGTGCTGAAGACCACCTATTTCTTCTAGGATTTGCAAATGAGATGGAACTTCAACGTTTATATCATCTAATGGGTGATTATTATTTTGAGTTGAAGAACGTCATGGAGGAAATTGGTGAACGGGATAATATTGACACCTTCATTGGTAGGGCCTATCAAGGCGGGGTGAGAGGGTTTTACACTTACATGGAGGGGATGGCCATTTTTGGCAAAGAAGGTGAAGTATGGGCAATTTATCTCAAAGATAATGAAATTAGATACTTCACAAATGTAATGAATTGGAAAACTGTAATCCCGAAAACATTCTTACATTGGATGAGTCGTTTCAATGATACCGTGGTTATTTATTATGGTGATGCGATAAAACCTCGGTAGTGCATGTAATTCCCTACAAACACCCTGAGATTTTAATATTCAGGGTGTTTGTAGGTTGGGCAATTAAAATGGTTTTTATTTTATTTTAACAAGTAGGTTGAGAATGATATAACTTCTTCTCCAAGCCATATATTCAGTTCCTCCAAACGCTTTTGGAGAGGGAGCAGCTCATTACGAACGAACACCCGGCTGGCCTTCTCTACATCCCCAAATCCCCCAACATTATTGGGCATAATACCCATCATCTGCGGTGGCACGCGATGCGCGGCCATCATGTCGTCACGGCTCACGTTTTTGATGTTCAGAAACTCATCCTTAGCCGCCACTTCTGACAATGGGATGATCTGAATCCCGTCCTTCTTCCCGTTCGGCGAGTACATGAACAGATTGCGGAAGTTGCCCGGCCCTTTAGCGCTTTTCATTGCCTGGCGGATGTTATTCACGTCTTCCTGATTCTGAGCGGCGTCGGTCATGTACATGATGAAACCGGCGTGGCTGCCGTTAAGGTAGTATTTGCGGCGGAACAGCGTTGCCGACTCGTTTAGCAGGGTGGACGGAATTGCCGAAAGGTATTCCGGCAGGCCGTAAACCTCCTGATTTAAATCCGGCTCCATCAGGTGAAACACGCTGCCCTTGGTGAACTGATAGGGCTGCGTGTTCATGCCGTACTGCACGAACCAGTAGGTGTCTAAATCGGTGCCGCGTCGCGTGAATTTTGCCAATGCCGGCTCAAGCGCCAGCACGCCGCCGAGCCTGTTGGTACGCTTCTCCAGATAAGCGTTTCCGAACACCAGATAGTCCTGCACGAAGCGGCTAAACGCCTGCTGGCTCAGCAGCGGATGCGGGATGAAGGTGCTGGTCAGAATGTTGCGCTTTACGTTGATTGGCGAGCTGTGATGAACGGCGGCGCGGAACGTGCGAGCCAGCCCGTCAAAGCTCACCGGCGGTTCATACCATTTATCCATCACCACGCATTCCACGTAGTCCAGCAGCTCGCGGCGGTCCAGCACCGGCACCGGGTCGCCAAAGGTGAACGCTTCCGCCTCCGGTCCGCCGGTCATCTGTTCCTGCTGCACGGGCTGCGTGCGCGTGCGGTTCCTGCGTTTGCTCATTTAAAAAATCTCCATAATGTTGCCGGTGTGGGCGGCTTCGCCCTGTAGCGGTTCGTTTGCCAGCGCGTGCATGGTCGCCCACGCCAGATCGGCGTGGCTCGCTTCTTCGCTGCGGCTGGCTTCGTAAGTAGGGCGGTTGCCGCTGGCCGTGGTGGCGCGGCGGATTGCCATAAATGACTGTGCGATGTCGAGGTGTCCGGCGTCGAACTCCAGACGCCCACTGCTGATGATGTCGAATGCCTTTAGCACCAGGGCATTTTTGACGTTCGGGTTGTAGACGAACTCCTTGACCGCCGGATAAAACATCTTCACGTTCTCGTATACGCCGAGGCCGACGCCGGTGGAGTCGATGCCGATATAAGTCACGTTGTACTGCTGCGTCAGCTTTTTGATGGACTCGGCCTGCGCGCGGAAGTCCATGCCGCGCCACTGGTGGCGCTCCAGAATGCGGAACTTGCCGCCCGGCACGGCAGGCGGGGCGATCACCACGCACCCGGCGCTGTCGCCGTTCTGGGTTCCCTTCGCCGGGTCGTAACCGATCCACACTTCGCGCCAGCCGAACGGCCGCAGCGCCAGCGCTTCGAAGTCGGACCACACCTCCCAGCTGTCCACCATGCATTTCCGCAGCAGCTGCAGCGGGAACACGGACGCTAGATCGTCCACAAATTCGCACATCAGCAGGTTCTGATATTCCGGCGGGCTGTATTCGAGTCGCAGCTGGTCGAGGTCAAACAGGTTACAGCCGCCGCGCACCGCATCCTCAACGGTGACAATCTGGCGGAACTGGCCGTCATCGCAGAAGCGGCCCGGCGATAGGTACATGTGCGACAGGTCGATGTCCACGCGGTCCGCCTTGGCGCGGCCCCGGTTGAACAGGCCGCCGGACCAGAACGGATAGGCGCTGTGCGTGAGGCTGGACGGGGTGGAAAAATAGGTCTGGCGCCACTTCTTGTGCAGCGCCATGCCGGACGCCACTTTACGCAGCTCCTGAAACTTGGGGATCCAGAAATATTCATCCAGGTACAGGTTGCCGTGATAGCTCTGAGCGGTGCGGGCGTTGGTGCCGAGAAAGTACAGGCACGCGCCGTTGCTGAGCGTCATCGGGTCGCCTTTTAGCTCTACGTCCACCTCTTTCGCGAACTCAATGATGTACTGCTTGAAGACGTGCGCCTGCGCCTTACTGGCTGACAGGAAAATCTGGTTGCGCCCGGTGGTCAGCGCATCCAGCAGCGCCTCGCGGGCAAAGTAGTAGGTGGCACCAATCTGGCGCGACTTCAGCACGTTGCGGATGCGGTGCTTGTTGCCCGCGTCCCACCACTGGCGCTGGTAGCCGAACATGGAGCCGTGGAAAATCTCCTGCAGCTTCTCCACCTGCTCGTCGGTAAACACATTCTTTTCCGGCGGCTTGCGCGGCCCGCTGTTGCGGTTCGCTACGTTCGGATTGAGATCTGCCTCGTTGCCGCCGTTGCTGAACTTACCAATGCGGGCGTGCCGCTCTGACTGGCGCGCCAGCAGGTCAATCTCTTTAAAATCTCTCCCTTCTTTTGTCTCCTTCATGATCAACTGGCAGTAGCGCGCGGCGGTGGTGAGCTGCATCTGGTCAAGCGGGCCGTAGTCGCCCCACTTGTCGCGCTTCTTCCAGCTGTGAACGGTTGCGGGTTTTTCTCCCAGCATTTCAGCAATGCGGGCGATGCGGTATCCCTGAAAGTACAGCAGCATGGCCTGCCTGCGGGGATCGAGGTCTTCGGGGGCGAGTGTCGTTGTCATGGCCCCAAAATACGGCCCCGCCGAACCCTTTTCTGCCGTCTGCCGTTGTGTGGCTGCCCGCACAACGTGCCCGCGTTGTTTCACACCCCTCTGAGCCGCAAACATAAGGCTTCAAAGCGATTTACCCAACGGAGCCTGACTTATGGCAGTTAAAGCAAAACGTTTTCGTATCGGGGTGGAAGGCGCCACCACGGACGGACGCGAAATTTCCCGCGAATGGCTGGAGCAGATGGCCGCCGCCTACAACCCGGCGGTTTACACCGCGACCATCAACCTTGAACACATCAAATCGTACTCGCCAGACAGCACCTTTAACCGTTACGGCACGGTAAGCGCGCTGGGCACCGAGGAGATCACCGACGGTCCGCTGGCCGGAAAGCTGGCGCTGTATGCCGACATCCTCCCGACCGATTCCCTTGTGGCGCTGGTAAAGCAGGGCCAGAAGCTTTTCACCTCCATGGAAGTCAGCACCAAGTTTGCCGACACCGGCAAAGCCTATCTGGTTGGCCTGGCTGCTACTGACGACCCGGCAAGCCTGGGCACCGAAATGCTGGCATTCAGCGCCAGCGCGCAACATAACCCGCTGGCGAACCGCAAACAGCACCCGGAAAACCTGTTCACCGCCGCCACCGAAACCGAGATCGAGCTTGAAGAGGTGGAGGACAAGCCAGCGCTGTTTACCCGCATCACCGCGCTATTCAGCAAAAAGCAGCAGTCCGACAACGCGCGTTTTTCTGATGTGCATCAGGCGGTGGAGCTGGTTGCCACTGAACAGCAGGAATTCAGCACCCGCACCGACAAGGCGCTGGGCCAGCAGGCGGCACGCCTGAGCAAACTGGAGTCCGAGCTGGAAACGCAGCTGGCCGAATTCGCCGAGCTAAAAGAACAGCTGAGTAATGAAGACAGCCGCAAAGACTATCGCCAACGCGCACCGGGCGGTAGCGGCGCCAGTGAAAACCTGACCGACTGCTGATACAGGTCGCTCCACATTACCTAACCGATTTCAGAGAAACTGAACGATGAAAAAAACGACCCGATTTAAATTCAATGCCTTCCTCATTCAGCTGGCGAAGCTTAACGATGTGGCCGTGCCGGACATCAGCGCGAAATTCACCGTCGAGCCATCCGTTGCGCAGAAGCTTGAAAGCAAAATTCAGGAGTCCGCCGCATTCCTGCAGATGATCAATATCATCCCGGTAGATGAGCAGTCCGGCGAAGTGCTGGGACTAGGCGTAGGCTCGACCATTGCAGGCACCACGGATACCTCTTCGCAGGAGCGCCAGCCGACCGATCCGACATATATCGATGGCACCGGCTACAAGTGCACCCAGACCAATTTCGATACCGCGTTACCTTATGCGAAGCTGGATTTGTGGGCGAAGTTCCAGGATTTTCAGACCCGCATCCGTGACGCCATCATCCAGCGTCAGGCGCTGGACCGCATCATGATTGGCTTCAACGGCGTGAAGCGTGAGAAAACCTCAAACCGCGTAGAAAACCCGCTGTTGCAGGACGTCAACATTGGCTGGCTGGAAAAAATCCGCCAGGAATCACCGGTGCATGTCATTAAGGGCATTCCGCAGGATGACGGCGGCCTGTCTTCTTCCGTTCGCGTCGGTAAAAACGGTGACTTTGCGAATCTGGACGCGCTGGTGATGGATGCGGTTAACCGCAAAATTGGCGTTCAGTATCAGGACGACACCGATCTGGTGGTGGTTTGTGGTCGCGGTCTGCTGGCCGATAAATATTTCCCACTGGTCAATCAGCAGCAGCCAAACACCGAGGCTCTCGCCGCTGATCTCATTATCAGCCAGAAACGTATGGGCGGCTTACAGGCCGTGCGCGCGCCTTACTTCCCGGCAGATGCCTTGCTGATCACCCGCCTCGACAATCTCTCTATTTACTGGCAGGACGAGAGCCGCCGCCGTGCCGTTATCGACAACCCTAAACGCGATCGTGTGGAGAATTTCGAGTCCGTCAACGAGGCGTACGTGGTTGAAGATTACGAATGCGTTTGTCTGGTGGAGAACATTGAAATGGGCGAATTCGCCGCAACAGCGGCCAGCGGCGCAGAGGCATAAGCATGGCGATGAGTCCTTTTCAGCGGCACACGCAATATGTTCTGGCACAGGAGGCCGCCCGCAAGGGCGGCAATGGCAGTCACTTAAAAGGCTATGACCTGATGCTGATGCAGCTCGGCGAGGACCGCCGCCGCCTCAAGGGCATTCAGTCCACCGTGAAGAAGGCCGAAATCAAGGTGGAAGTCCTGCCGAAATACGTGCAGTGGGTGAACGGCGTGATGGCCGCCGACGGCGCGCAGCAGGATGACGTGCTGATGTACGTGATGCTCTGGCGCGTGGATGCCGGTGATTATGCCGGGGCGCTCACCATTGGCCGCCATGCCATCCGCCACGGCTGGTCAATGCCGCAGGGCTTTAGCCGCAACGTGCAGACGCTGCTGGCCGAGGAAATGGCCGACGCCGCCAAAAACGCCCTTATGGCAAAAACCGACTTTGACCCCGGCCTGCTGATGCAAACGCTCGACGTGATCGGCGATCTGGATATGCCCGACCAGTCGCGCGCGCGCTTGCACAAGTCGCTCGGCTGGGTGCTTCGCGAGAGTCAGCCGGTTGCCGCGCTGAACCATCTGCAGCAGGCGATGCAGCTCGACGAGCGCTGCGGGGTGAAAAAAGACATTGAGCAGCTGGAGCGGAAAATCCGTAACGCCAGCTGATAACCGGACGTGCCCACGCGCGGGGCGGCACGGGGTGGCGACAGGCAGCGCCGCATCAATACCCCGTCCACCGCCCACCTATTCAGGAGAATTAATGCATGCAGTTTGTAGCGCCGGAAAAGGCGACGGGAACGCCGGAAATTATCCCCAACAACTCATTCTGGCCGGACATCGATCTGGCGACGTTTCGCAGTGTGATGCGCGTTGACGGCACCGTAACGCCGCAGCGTCTGAAGCAGGTGGTGCTGACCGCGATGGCGGAGGTCAACGCCGAGCTTTACCCGTGGCGCGAACGGCAGGAGCTTCGTGGCTATAACAGCCTGGTGAATGTACCAGCGGAAGAACTGGCCGGGCGTAGCGTGCGCCTGCATCACTATGAAAATGCAGTGTGGTGCTGGGCGCGCGCGGTGCTGAACGAGCGCTATCAGGACTTTGACGCCACCGCTGCCGCAGCGAAGCGCGGGGAAGAACTGGAAGACGCCACCGGCGACCTGTGGCGCGACGCTCGCTGGGCCATCAGCCGCGTACAGAACGCGCCGCACTGCACCGTTGAGCTGATCTGATGAAGGTGCGCGCGCAGCAGTACGACACGGTAGACGAAATCTGCTGGCGTCACTACGGGCGCACGCAGGGCATGACGGAGCAGGTATTGCAGGCGAATCCGGGGCTGGCGGAGCACGGCCCCTTTTTACCGCACGGGCTGGAGGTGGAACTGCCGGACGTGACGACGGCGGCCACCGTGCAGGCCGTCCAGCTTTGGGACTGAATCATGTGGGAAAGAATCCGCGCCGGGATCGTCTGGTTTATTGCTGTCGGTATGGCATGGCTGGGCGACATGTCGCTGAAAGACGTTTCAACCGTGGCCGGGGTGTTAATCGGTCTGCTGATGGCGATCATCAGCTGGTACTACAAGCGCAAAACCTATCAGCTGCTGGCCGCCGGGCGTATTACGCGGGAGGAATATGAATCTGCAAACCGTTAAGCGCTGCACCGTCGCCGCGGTGCTCGCCATCGCCGCAACGCTGCCGGGTTTCCCGCAGCTGCACACCTCCGTCGAGGGGCTGAAGTTGATCGCCGATTATGAGGGCTGCCGCCTGAAGCCGTACCTGTGCGACGCGGGCAGGTGGACAGACGGCATTGGTAACACCGCCGGCGTAGTACCGGGCCGCACTATTACCGAGCGGCAGGCAGCGGGGAACTTCATCACCAACGTGTTACGCGTTGAGGCGGCACTGGCGCGCTGCGCTGCGGTTTCGATGCCGCAGCCGGTCTACGACGCGCTGGTGTCGCTGGCGTTTAACGTCGGCACCGGCAACGCCTGCGGCTCAACGATGGTGGTGCTCATTAAACAGGAACGCTGGCGCGATGCGTGCTATCAGCTGCCGCGCTGGGTGTACGTAAAAGGCGTATTCAATCAGGGGCTGGATAACCGGCGCCAGCGCGAACTGGCCTGGTGCTTCAGGGGAGTGAAAGCATGATGCGCACGCTGGCGGCGGTGGTGCTTGTTCTGATTGCCGCGCTTGGCGTGCAATCGTGGCGGCTAAGCACCGCCCATAACAAAATTGACGTGCAGGTGAAGGATTTAGCCGCGCAGGGTAAAAAGCTGTCGCAGAAAAACGGCCAGCTGATTGCCCTAAATATTCTGACGCAGACCAGCAGCCGGGCGCAGACGCAGCTTTACGCCGCCGCCGAGCAGAACGGCACGCTGCTGCGTGACCGGCAGCGCACCATTGAGGAACTTAAACGTGAAAATGACGAGCTTCGCCGCTGGGCTGATGCCCCTTTGCCTGATCCTGTTATCCGGCTGCGCCAGCGTCCGGCCCTCACCGGAGGTCAGTCTTACCGTGACTGGCTGTCCGCGAATCACCCCGTGCCGCCTGGACGCAGCCGCACCGCGCCGTAACGGCGACCTGCTGGCGCAGCTGGACGACACCGAGGCCGCTTGGGCGGCCTGCGCCGATAAGGTAGAGACCATCATCAGCTGTCAGGATAAAGACGATGAACAAGCCGCAGTCCTTGCGAAACGCCCTGAATAAAGCCGTGCCCTACGTAGCCGACAATCCGGACCGCCTGCATCTGTTCGTGGACAATGGCGCGGTGGTTGCCACCTCCGCTACGTCGATTTCGTGGGAGTATCGCTACACCCTGAACGTGGTGGTGACGGACTTCACCGGCGACCAGAATCTGCTGATGGCGCCCGTTTTATTCTGGCTTGGCGTCAACCAGCCGGACGCTCTGCAGAGCGCCAGCGAGCGCGAGCGGCTTTTCACCTTTGAGGTGGACATTCTCGGCAATGACCGCTGCGACATCAGCATGAACCTGAAGCTGACGGAGCGTGTGATCGTTAAGGAAGTTGACGGCGTGATGTCGGTTGAGGCCGTTCCGGAGCCGGAAGCGCCTGATGATGCTGATGAAGGTTGGACGGTGTGCCGTGGCTGAGTTGCATGACGTTGAGGAGTGGTTGGGTGCGCTGCTGTCGCAATTAGAACCGGCAGCCAGGACAAAGATGCTGCGTGAAGTGGCGCGCGACGTGCGTCGCATCCAGCAGAACAACATCACCATGCAGCGCAGCCCGGACGGCACGGCATGGGAACCGCGACGCATTACTGCGCGAACCAAGCCGGGCCGCATTCGCCGCAGGATGTTTGCAAAGCTGAAGACGGCGAAATACCTCAAAGCGCCTGCAAACGCAGATATGGCAGAAATTGCGTTTGTACCCGGCGTGCAGAAGCTGGTTCGCGTGCATCACTATGGACTACGTGATCGGGTGAACCGGCGTGGAACGAAAGTGAAATATGCGGAGCGACCATTGCTAGGAGTAAATGATTATGTCGAAGTAAGAGTGCATGAAATCCTTTATCGTTGGCTCTCAGGTGGTTAATTACAATTAATTTTGTGATGTGATAGGTTCAAGCTTTTCAATCAAAGATTCAATGTTTGATATCATTGTGTCGACTTCTTTCTCTGTAGGCTCATGCGCAGTATGAGCTGTTTTGTGCCTAATGTTATCCCTGTCTTTTTTTACTTCTTGCCACTCAAGTGGCGCAATTTCTGGAACTGATTTTAAATATAGTTCTTTGAACACCTTCTTACATCTAACTTCAAATAAATGATTGTTTGCTAATGACAATTCAATGTCTTTGTCAGTTAGTCCATTTATTCGCATTTTCTTTATTAAGTTTAATCTAATGTAGTTTTCAATGCCTGCTGCGGCCTCAATTGTTGCTGAGCGATAAGCTCCTTTTGTCTTTAGGCTTTTTGCTCTAATTAATAATAATGCTGATTGGAGATTTGGGTCTTGTTTAAGTAGTGCGTCACGAAAGTTTTTGGTTTTATCTTCATCATGAGTAAATAATGTTCCACGTAATAAATACGGAAATAGTCCAACTGTAGGAATAGAGCTGATCATCTCACCACCACAGAATAATTGAATCATTACACCATTTGTTAAGCCTGATGTTAAATGGTTGAGTGAGACTTCTTCTGCAAAATGATCTTTGAAATACACACTGTAACGACGAACGAAGTGATTAATTAATGCTACACATTCAGGCGCCTTGGATGCAGGGAAGTATTTTCTTGCCGTTTTTAGTTTAACTTCATGATCCTTTAGTTCTCTCAACTGGTCTTCATTTAATTCAAGTAACCTTTTCTTTCCTTCTTCTTTAGTCGGATAACTTTCGCCACTATGTATTAAAGTTCGCATGGCATCTATAAGTTCATCTTGAGAAATTATCTCTAACTCAGAGGGTTCAATCACACTAATGAAGCAAACTATTGTTTTAGCTTTTATGAGAGAGAAAGAGTCTGAAAGAAGCGGAATGAGTTGTTCCTTAGTTCCAATTGCTCTTGTTAATTGTATTTTATTGCTGAAACTTACTAACGCATAGAGGTTGTTATTTATATTCGTTCTAATGACCGCGTTTTCATATCTAAATTCATAATCGCCATCTTCTAAGTTCAAGATATATGGCAATTCTATTAAATATTTAGCGTAAAAGATCACGCTCCACCACCTTCAAGTTTTATTGTTTGATGAGCTACACATTGCCACAAAGAAGACAAAAAATCCTCAATAGTCATCATAGTGATATGAACGACAAACTTACCGAAATCATGCGCCTTATCACCAACCTGATCCGCACCGGCATTGTGTCCGAGGTGGATACGGTCAACTGGCTGTGCCGGGTGAAAACGGGCGACCTTGAAACCAACTGGATTAACTGGCTCACCTGCCGCGCCGGAAATACCCGCACTTGGTGGCAACCCTCCATTGGCGAACAGGTTGTACTGCTGAGCCTCGGCGGCAATCTCGAAACCGCTTTCGCGCTACCGGCCATTTATTCCGACGCCTTCCCGCCGCCCGATTATTCAGAGAACGGCAGCACCACCGTGTTCAACGACGGCGGCTGGTTCCAGTATGAGCCGGACACCGGCCAGCTGCTGATTAAGAACATCAAAAGCGTACGCATTGAGGCCGCCGACGGCATTCAGCTGATCACCGGCCAGCTGGGCGTGGACGCCAGGCAGATGCTCATCAATAGCGAAACTGTGATGAACGGCGCGGTGACGCATGGTGGCGGCGATATGAGCTCTAACGGCGTGGTAGTCGATAAGCATAAACACGGCGGCGTGAAGTCCGGCGGCGACACATCCGGAGGTCCGCATTGATGTATCTCGGCATGAACCGCGACACCGGCGAAGCCATCACCGACACCGAGCACATTCGCCAGAGCGTGCGCGACATTCTGATCACGCCGGAAGGTAGCCGCATCGGGCGACGGGAATACGGCTCGCTGTTGTCGGTGCTGATTGACCAGCCGCAGAACGACGTGGTGCGCCTTCAGGTGATGGCGGCGGCGTACACGGCGCTGAGCCGCTGGGAGCCGCGTATCCGCCTCAGCTCTTTGAATATTACCAGCGCCTTTGATGGCTCCATGGTGGTTGAGCTGACCGGCCAGCGCGCCGACGGCTCACCGCTCGCAATGTCAGTGCCTACGGGGGTGAACAGTGGCAGTAATTGACCTTTCGCAGCTGCCCGCACCGGAAGTGATCGAGGTGCCGGACTTTGAAACGCTGCTGGCTGAGCGTAAAGAAGCGCTGATTGCGCTCTATCCGGCTGACGAGCAGGCCGCCATGCGCCGCGTGCTGGCGCTTGAATCTGAGCCGATAGTGAAATGCCTGCAGGAAAGCGTTTACCGGGAAATCCTGTTGCGCCAGCGCATCAACGAGGCGGCGCAGGCGGTGATGGTGGCATACGCGCTCGGCAGCGACCTCGACCAGCTGGCCGCGCGCAGTAACGTTGAGCGCCTGACCATCACACCGGCCAACCCGGACGCCGTGCCGCCGGTTGAGGCGGTGAAGGAATCGGACGACGCGCTGCGCGTGCGCGTGCCGGAAGCGTTTGAGGGCTTATCGGTGGCCGGTCCGACGGCGGCCTACGAGTTTCACGCCCGCAGCGCAGACGGGCGGGTGCAGGACGTGTCCGCCATCAGCCCGTCACCGGCGACGGTGCTTGTCACCGTGCTGAGCCGCGAGGGTAACGGCACGGCAGCCGCTGATTTACTGAATACAGTGGACAAAGCGCTGAATGACGAAAGCGTGCGCCCGGTGGCGGACCGCGTGCGCGTGCAGGCTGCAACCATCAACGACTACCGCGTGCAGGCGAAGCTGCACCTGTTTGACGGCGTGGCCGCTGCGCCCTGTCTGGAGGCCGCAAACGCGCGGCTTGCCGCCTATCTCGCCGAGCAGAAAAGGCTGGGCCGCAGCGTGCGCCGCGAGTCCTACGGCGCGGTGCTGCGCGTGGCCGGTGTGGACTGGGTGGAAATCACCGAACCGGCAGCCGACATCATCATGGACCGCACGCAGGCGGGCAACTGCACCGGCACCGACGTGACGGTGGCGGACGAGGAGGCGGCGTCATGAGTAACAGCCTGTTGCCGCTCGGCTCATCCGCGCTTGAGTGCCGTCTGGCGCAGGCGTGCAGCGGGATTTCGGGCCTGAACGTGCCGCTGCGCGACCTGTGGAACCCGGACACCTGCCCGGTGAATTTTCTGCCCTATCTTGCCTGGGCGTTTTCGGTGGACCGCTGGGACGAAAGCTGGGAGGAAAGCGTGAAGCGCAAGGTGGTGAAGGACGCGTTTTATATCCATCAGCACAAGGGCACCATCAGCGCGATCCGGCGCGTGGTGGAGCCGCTGGGCTATCTCATCCGCGTGATTGAGTGGTGGAAAACCAACGACGAGCCGGGCACGTTCCGGCTGGACGTGGGCGTGCTGGACACGGGCATCACTGAGGAAATGTATCACGAGCTGGAACGCGTTATTGCCGACGCCAAGCCGTGCAGCCGCCATCTCATCGGGCTGTCGATCACCCTGGACGCAAACGGCACCGTGCCGGTGGCCGTTGCCAGCTACAGCGGCGACGAGCTGACCGTTTATCCCTATACCCCTGAACTAATCAGCGTCGGCGGGCCGGTGTATTCCGGCGCGGCGGTGCATCTTATCGACCTGACGGAAGTGAGCGCATGACGACAAAATATTTTGCCCTGCTGACCAA
>Ga0157371_10002844_pt1 | contig 16173 bp, 16 predicted proteins | sample C45metaG_FD_113462 | JGI IMG/M metagenome (GOLD analysis project Ga0157371, IMG submission 113462) | Corn rhizosphere microbial communities from Kellogg Biological Station, Michigan, USA - C4-5 metaG | ecosystem: Host-associated > Plants > Roots > Rhizosphere > Soil | place: USA: Michigan...
GTTCCTTATTACAAAACAATTATGCGCGTGATCGTTCCCACGGGACTTAGCGGGATCTTCACGGGAGTTATTTTGAGTATTGCGCGCGTAATTGGAGAAACCGCGCCATTGTTATTTACTGCATTTGGAAATCCATTTATGACCACCAATATTTTAAAACCAATGAGCAGCTTACCTTTGATTATTTTTAACTATGCTACCAGTCCGTATAGCGACTGGCACCAGCTGGCATGGGGAGCTTCGATGGTGTTGATTTTGATGATCCTCATTTTAAATATTATTACTAAAAAAATACAACGTAAATGGAAAGTCCAATTCTAAAAGCGACAAATTTTAATGCCTTTTTCGGAAAAAACCATATTCTGAAAAATATAAATCTGGAAGTTCATAAAAATAATGTGTGGGCCATTATGGGGCCATCCGGTTGTGGTAAAACTACTTTTATTCGCTGCGTAAATAGAATGCACGAATTGGTTCCCGATGCGACGGTTAATGGTTCTCTTAAATTAAAAGGGGAAGAGATCTATGATATGAATCCGGTTGTGCTGCGCAGAAAAGTGGGAATGGTTTTCCAGCGACCGAATCCTTTTCCCACGATGAGCATTTATGACAATGTGATCGCAGGTTATAATTTGAATGGTATTAAACTCAGCCGGATGGAGAAAGATGACATCGTGGAAACTTCGCTTAAACAGGCTGCTCTCTGGATGGAGGTGAGAAGTACACTTCATAAAAAAGGTACTTTTCTTTCGGGGGGCCAGCAGCAACGGTTGTGCATTGCGCGCGCCCTGGCGATGAATCCTGAGATCCTTCTACTCGATGAAGCTACTTCAGCTCTTGATCCAATTTCGACCTCGATGATTGAAGACCTGATTCAGCAATTAAAATCAGAATATACAATTTTGATGGTTACTCATAATATGCAGCAAGCTGCAAGGGTAAGCGATAAAACGGCGTTTTTTTATTTGGGAGAACTGATTGAGGCTGCAAATACAAAAACGATTTTTACCAATCCGAAACATGAAAAAACCCAGGAATATATTACAGGCCATTTCGGTTAAAAAATACTCATGGAAAAAAATTAAAAAACTATGGCACTCTCAAACTGGAAGCAGAAACTGACTCCACTGGATAATGAAATTCAGCAGTTGAAATCTGAAATGATCAATATGTGGGAAATGGTTTTATCTCAATTGAGAAAAGCCGAGGAAGCGCTGATAAAAAAGGACAAAGATCTTGCGCATGAAGTGGTTTCTACCGAAAAACGTGTGAACGCTTTTGAACTAAAAATCGATCGCGATTGTGAAGACATTCTTGCATTGTTTGCGCCGGTAGCAATCGATCTTCGTTTTTTGCTCGCCGTTTTAAAAATAAATATGAACCTGGAACGCACGGGAGATATTGCTGAAGGAATTGCGAAGTTTGTCATTGATCTTCCTGAAGATTTTGATTCACAGTTATTGGAAATCACGCGCGTTTCAGAAATGTTTAAACAAGGCAATGAAATGATTGCAGAAGTGATGGACGCATTTGAGAAAGAAGACACTGGCCTTGCCAGAAAAATATTTAAGAAAGACGACCTGCTCGACCAGATAAATGCAGAAGCGGCCAATGTGATTGCCCGTTATATCGAAAAAAATCCTTCCAAAACGGCATCGGCTTTATATATTTTATCTTCTATCCGGAAGTTGGAAAGGGTGGGAGACCAGGCTAAAAATATGGCAGAAGAAATTATTTTTTATTCTGAAGCAAAAGTGCTCAAACACAAGCCCAAAAGCAGAAAATCAAGCCCCGAAGATTAGTGAACGAACAAAAAAAGAAGATTTTTATTTTGTGAATGCGAATTGATTCAGCAAAATAAAAATCTTCAGAAAAAGTAGCTTTACTGCAAATTTATCACGCGGTAGCTTCCATCACCGGAATTGAAGTCGCTTTCTTCTTTCTTGATCTCATATAAAAAAAGAGGAAAAGAAAAGCGCCTGTCAGCACGAGGGGAATAATATTGGTCGCCATAATCACCTGCGGTCCTGAAAGCAACTGTGCGTGCGCGTACGCTGCAGCTTCAGGCGTGCCGGCCGCGGCAGAACGATAAGTGTCTAAGTTAGCGCCTGCAGGCAATGCGGCTGAAATAAGACTGTCGTAATATCCTCCCATAAAAAACATATAAATCGAAACGGCAAACATGCCTGCACCGCCCAATAAATTGATTCCCAGCGCGCCGGATTTTGGAATATTTTCAGAAACAAATCCCAGCATTGTTGGCCAGAAGTAAGCTACGCCAATACCAAAAACTATCGCAGCCAAAAACAACATACCGCCGCTTGTCGTTCCCAACATATAGATACCGATCGTTGAAACAATCGCCGAAAACAGCAATAACCCTGATGGAGAAATCCTGTGTACTACGGGGCCAGCGACACTTCTTGCTGCAGCCTGAACCGCGGCAACCAACGCCAATACAAGTATTGCACTGCTGGTAACATTTTGGAGTAAAACGCCTACCCACTGGTTGGTAAACAATTCAGTTATTGCGGTGCCAAGCATGCAAATAAATAAGAAAATAAATAGAGGACTAAGGACTGCCTTATACATTTCTTTTGTGCTATAACCTGAGGAAACCCGTTCTGTTACCGGAAAATCAAGTTTGAAAAACATATAACCGTAGATAGCGGTAGGGATTAGCATGGTAGCTACCTGCCATTGCCAGTTCAACGCTACTTTTTCAAAGCCAAAGGAAACAAGCGTACCTATAACTATTCCCGCAGGGAACCAGAAATGAAAGTGGTTCAACTTTGTGGTTTTGTTTGTGGGGTAAATGCTTGTTACAAGCGGGTTACAAGCAGCTTCTACCGTTCCGTTCGCCACCCCGATAAATAAAGTTGAAATATAAAGACTAAGAAATCCGGTGGAAAAAACCGTAAAAATTATGCCGGCGAGGTGAAGGATAAATGCCAGCAATAGCAATCTTTTCATGCCTACAATGTCCACGATCACACCGCCGATTATTATCGCCAAAGGAAAGCCCCAGAAGGCAGTTCCGGCGATCAATCCCATTTGTTTGGCATCCAAATGGAATTGAACCATCAAACTGTTCATGGTACCTGCGCGAATACCGAACGAAAGCGACGTTACTAACAAAGCAAGGCAACTTGCTACAAATAATTTGTGTGGCTGAATTGTTTTTTCCATAATTGAATTTTAAAGATGTGAGTGTGTAAAAGACAGAAATTTAGATGCTACTACAATACGTTTTTTCATAAGTGATCATACTTTTTTCAAAAGCCAAATTGCTTTCTTATAAATTCCCACTGATTTTTTAATGCGAAATTCTCATTCAATTTAAAGCAATCGTATAAAGCGAAAATGAAGATAAGGAAAATAATATCATAACTTTTATCAACTGCCTAAATTTTTTTAATGTGCTTCCGGTTTTACAAAATGCATCGATTCATTAAAAGTCCCTTTACCGGCGTTTTTACGACAAACACATTTCCACTTTCCGGATATTTTGCCAACATGCCTTCATCCAAATTCTCTGTTGCCGAAGTAATTATAAGATGATCCAGGTGTTCACCGGCAAACGCGCAGGACGTTACTTGCGGAACAGGTACTTCAACCGTCCCAGCTAAATTTCCATCCTCCGGATTCCACCTATAAACACCAAAACCTCCCCAATGAGAAATCCACAACATCCCTTCTTCATCAATGGCCATGCCGTCGGGCGTTCCCAGTTCTGAAGGAATTTCTATCACATATTTTTCAAAGACAATTTCGCCGGTGTTTTCATCAAAAATAAAAGATTGAACAACGCGTGTGGGACTATCGATGAAGTATAAACGCTTTTTATCAGGCGACCAAACTATCCCATTTGAAATGGATGTGTTGCCTACTTTTTTTTGAACATTTCCATGTTTGTCGACCATATATAACGCGCCGGCACCATGCTTTTGTTCAAGATGCATTGTGCCAACCCATAATCTTCCCAAACTGTCGCATGCTCCGTCATTACAGCGATTGCCGCTATCCGCTAATTCAATTTCAACCAGCTTTGAAATTTTTTCTGATGTCAGATCAAATTTAACTATCGCCGTGTTTAAAGCCAATATCAATTCATTCGCTCTTCCCTCTCTTACCATTGAAAGTCTTCCGTCGAAATTCCATTTTCTTGTTGTTTGCAATAACCAATGGTATTCATATAAAATCCCTTTTTCAATATCTACCCAATAGCAACATTTTCTTTCCGAATGCCACATCGCGCTTTCTCCAAGAATACATTGCGAAGCAGACAGTAAATCAACTTTCATCTCAAATTTTTATTTTGGAATTCGTTTTAAAACTAAGGCCAGTACTCAGCGATCTTTTTTCTCAAAAAAGAAACACTTCTTTCTAACTGATCCATTCCTTCAATTCCATCTTCAATACTGATCCAACCATCAAAACCTGCCTTTTTTAAAATAGAAAAAATCTCATCATAATCATTTAATCCTTTGCCGATTTCCCCATGACATAATCTTTTCGCATAACCTTCGGCTCCTGTTTCTTCTTTTCTCAAATCTTCCAACGTTCCTTCTTTCAAATAGCGATCACTCGCGTGCATCGTAACTACGCGGTTCGCAACTCTTTTAAGAAGTTCAACCGGATCTTCGCCGGCCAAATACGTGTTGCTTGGATCATAATTAACGCCAAAGAAAGGGTCGTTTATTTTTTCAACAAGCGCGCAAAAAACATCTGCTTTCTGGGCGAATTCGGGATAAAGCCAGAAGTCGTCTTTATAGTGATTTTCAAGAATGAGCGTAATGTTTCTTTCGCGGGCGTAAGGCAAACACGCTTTTATGCATTCTGCTGCCAAATGTATTCCGTGAACATCTGAAAGTTCAGGCCGTCTTTGCCCGGAAAGAACCCGGCAATATGATCCGCCTAAAACATACGTCATGTCAATCCATCTCTTCTGTTTCTCGATTTCCCTTTCACGGAATTCTTTATCCGGGTGAGTAAAATCAGGCGAACAACACATCATAGGAATTGTTTTTCCATAATCCTCTACCTGCTTTCGAAATAAAGGCCAATTCGATTCATCAGCCATTTCCAAAAATCCGGCGTACCATTCCAATCCGTCTACATCCAGCTTCGATGCCAGTTCAATCCAATCAGAAACTTTCATGGTTCCGGTCTTGCACAACTCATTCATAAAAGCCTTTGGAAAGACGGCTAACTTGGGCATAACAGTTTCGTTTGTTTATTTAATTGTTGAAGAATCTTTTGGAGGATTTCTGCCGATAAACGGAAACTGTCCGAGATCAACTACCTGTCCGGAAATCGGTCCGCTTTCATCAGCCAACCAGTACACAGCGGCCGCCGCGATTTCTTCCGGGAAAATAATTCGGCCTGATGGGGCATAAACACTTGGCAATTCTTTATACCAATCTTCAGATAAACCATGTTCTTTCTTTCGTTGCTTTTCTGATTCTGTCAAAACCCAACCGGGATTGATTTGATTTACACGAACATGATTTTCGCGATGCAATGTATCGCCCAGGTTTCTGGTCATTGTCATCAGCGCGCCTTTCGACATGCTGTAGGCAAGCAGGTTCGGTTCGCCGCACCAGGCATTCACTGAACCGATGTTCAAAACACAACCTTTTTGTTTGCTTAAGTGCGGCAAAGCATCTTTTATTAATTGAAAAGGCGCGATTGTATTAACAGCAAATATTTTTTGTAAAAATGCTTTATCAGTTGTTTGAATATTGGAGGAAGCAACAATAGCGGCATTATTTACAATCGCATGCAGTTTGCCGAAGCTATTTAATGCAAGATCAACAAGTCTTTGCGTTGCTCCGTCAATACTCAAATCTTCAATTTGCAACACCGCATTTTCTTTTCCCAATTCTTCAACTACCGCGTTTCCCCATTCTTCTTCGAGTCCGTGTATCACGACTTTTGCGCCTTCTTTTACAGATCGAATAGCAATGGCTTTTCCAATGCCGGTTGTGCTGCCGGTGACAATAATTATTTTATTTTCTAAGCGCATTTTAAATTGGTTTTAGAATACTTTTTACTACCTCTCCTTTGTGCATTTTTTCAAAAGCTATTTTCCATTCGCTGATTGGCCAGATGCCGCCAATAATCGGTTTTACATCCAGTTGTCCGCTTGCCAATAAAGAAATAACTCTTTCCCAAACCGGCCAATTATGACTAAAACTTCCTTGCAGCGTTATATTTTTTTGAACGATCGGATCAAGTGAAAAGCCCAATGGCTGCGGTCCCCAACCAACTTTCGTGATTTTTCCTTTTGGTCTTACCAATTTCATGGCAAGTTGCAAAGTAGCACTTACTCCTGCTGCATCAATAACAGTATCTGCACCAAGACCATCTCTTCTTTGCGCCCATTCTGTCGCATCACCGGTGATTGTTTCACATCCATATTGCCTTGCGATATTCAAACGTGTTTTATCTGCTTCCAATCCTACAACTGCCACTTCTGCTCCGGAAATTTTCGCGACTGCAGCGCAAAGAATTCCAATCGTTCCCGGCCCGAGAACAATTACACGATCACCCGGTTTAATTCCTGTATTTTCAACAACTGCATTGTAGGCTACGCAACAAGGTTCGGTAAGACACGCATGCTCAAATGAAAGTTGTTCCGGAAGCCGATGCAGGCAGCGCGCGGGCACGCGAACTAATTTTGTCATCGCTCCGTTTACTCCATATCCAAAACCTTTTCTTGTTGGATCAAGATTATAAAAACCGGCTTTTGACATGGGATTGTTCAAATCGATAACAGCAGCAGTTTCACTCACCACTCGGTCACCTTTTTTCCATTGCGAAACCCGACTTCCTGTTTCAACAATTGTTCCTGCAAACTCATGACCGAGCACAACTGGATAATTTACCGGCCAGCTGTGATCGGCAGTCCATTGATGTAAGTCGCTTCCACAAACCCCAACATTGGCGACTTCAAGCAATACATCTTCATCGCCAATTTCAGGTTTTTCAATTTCTCTTATTTCAACAGAGCCTTTTTCGGGAGCATAATTTACAACTGCTGCAGATTTCATTTTTGAAAAGATTTTTATTTCATTTTATAAGAATGAATTTTATCGCAAATCAAACGAAGCGAACTTTCAAGATCGCCGCCTGCTGTTTTAAAACTATCACTATCAATGGTAAGTGGCGCGCCTAGCACAACAAGCGGAGCGCCATATTCAGGGCATTTGATGGCCTGTTCCAATGTAAGTCCGCCAACAGCCTGCACCGGTACATTCACTGCATTTACAACTTCTCTTAATTGATCAAGCGGACTTGGCATCCGAAGACCTTTGGCAGCGATACCACGACGTTCATCATAACCGATATGGTGAATTACAAAATCACAACCAAGTTCTTCAAGCCTTTGTGCCGCTGCGATCATATCATCAGATCCTAAATTATCACCCATCACTTTTATCCCAAAATCTTTCCCTGCTTTTACCACACATTTTATCGTTTCTTCATGCGCTCTTGCCATAACTACCACATGCGTCGCACCTGCTTTTGCCATCATTTCTGCTTCAAGATATCCACCATCCATTGTTTTAAGATCGGCAACAATGGGAACTTCCGGAAAAGATTCTCTTAATTTTTTCACACCATGCAATCCTTCTGCAAGAATCAGCGGTGTTCCTGCTTCCAGCCAATCAACTCCTGCCCGCATCGCCATCGCTGCCGTTTCAAGCGCTTCATGAATGTTGGTGAGATCAAGAGAAATTTGAACGATTGGATTCATTAAATTCAGTTTTTTTATTTTGCTGAATAGTAAAGCAACAAATAAACGAGAATTTTCTTTTGATAATTTACGGCAAAGGTTTCACCATGATATCCTTAAAATAAACCACACTTTTTGGATCATGTCCTTGCAATGCAAACGTGCCATCGGAAATAATTCGACCCGGATGCGGAGGAACAAAATCATCCGGCTGAGTCCAATCAGTTACGACATCATTATTGATCTTTACGATCACATGTTTGCCCTCGACTTTAATATACTCTGTGAACCAAACATTATCCTTAACGTAAACTTTTTTTGTGTCCTTAATGTCATATAAACCGCCGGTTCTTTTCCAATCAGTATGAGAATTATTTACCTGTACTTCAAAGCCTTTGTCAGGGAAACCGGTTTCCTGGTAGGCGGTATGAAAATAGATGCCTGAATTAGAACCAGGCCGCGTCATAACTCTTGCTTTAAATTCAAAATTCTTAAAGTCGTGATTCATCACAGGGCCTTCATAAAATAAATGTGATGTAGGCCCTCCGACCTTGATGCTGCCGTCTTCTACTGAGAATGTTCCGGGTTTGTTGGCGTGCCATCCGTCAAGTGATTTTCCGTCAAATAAACTGACCCAACCTTTGTTACTTTTAGTTTTGTTTGTGCTTGAACAGGCAATCAAAGTAAGAATTGCAAAGAAGAGCGAAAAGTGTTTTTTCATATTTTTTGTTTGAATAGAAATGAAGTCGCGGATGTCAATACGTTGTGAACAAATGTAAAAAGAACTGAGGAATTCATCCTTTCTTTAATTTCTGCAAATCCGCTTTTTCGTTTTATTAAAGATCCTTTCTTTCTGCTTTTTCAACAACAATATCCTTTACATTTTTCGTTTGTGACACATGAATGTCTTCCACATTTTTTAAAATGAATGAAGAAGTACCCGAACTTTTTTCTGCCTGGATATCATACAAAATGGCACCTTTCACATCATCCAAGATAAATGGCGGCCGGTAATCATCTTTTAGATAAGTTACCTGCACATCATGCATTTTGAGATTCTTTACATGGCGAATAAAGAAACCGTAAGAAGGCAATGTCTTCCAACTGTCGGGCTCAGGATAATCTTTTTCATGTTCAGGAACGTTGAGATTTGCCGCATCCTTTGAACCGCCGCCTTTATAATAAATGCGAATGTTGCTCAATTGTACATCTTGAATCGGATGTTCCGGCAAACCGCTGATAATCGCTCCTTGTTTATCATCTACATTGTAAGCAACAATATTGTTGATGATAATTCTTCTGCATACGCCGATTACAATTGAATCAGGGCCGCGCATTCTTGCGCCAAGACGAATAAAAATTGGTGCATTACCGATATCCCGCATGGTGATATTGGAAATCGTTACGTCTTCTAACTGAGCACCGTCAACGGTTTCCAAAGCAAGGCCGCGGCAATCATCAAATACACAATTGGTAATCGTAATATTTTTAAAACCGCCGTTGCTTTCTGTTCCGAATTTTATTCTGCCTGTAGGCTCATGGTTTTCGGGATCGTTTCGTTGATAGGTTCCGTCCAAAAGTGTTCCTTCCACATAGCCACTTACCTGGCAATTCGTAACGGTTACATTTTCTGTTGATCTCGCGTAACCTAAAGCGAAAGAGCTTTTCAGGCAAATGCCATCGTCGCGCGGAGAATTAACCGTACAATTGGAAACCCGCACATTTTTACAACAATCAATATCAAATCCATCGCGATTGGTGTCTACTTTTAAATTGTCGATCGTAAGATTATCAACGCCTGTAGCAAGGATAGCAAACCACCCTCCGTGAAAAATAGTTACGTCGCGAATAATCACATTTCGGCATCGCAAAAGGCTGATGGATTTATTCGGTTGTTCATCACCGTTATGTCCATTTCTCACCAATCCTTTGCCCCAAATTTTTCCCGCACCAATAATAGAAATATCATGTAGATCTTGGCCCCAGATAAAACTATTGTGGAAGTGGCTGTGCCCGTAATCCTGGTAAATGTCATTGATACTTTTTTCGGGTTTGTCGAATAAAGTGGAGTCTGTAGAAGCGATTAAAGTCGCTCCCTGGTCAATAAATAAACAAATATTACTTTGAAGATAAATAGAACCACTAACATAATTACCGGCAGGAAGATAAACTGTTCCTCCGCCTGCTTTAGCGGCTTCTTCGATTGCTTTATTAATCGCTGATCCATCTATAGTGATTCCATCTCCTTTCGCTCCAAAATTCTTTACGTTGTAAAAATTTGTTTGCGTTTGTGCATTACTGATAGTAAAAGAAAAAAGCAACAGGGAAATAAAAAGAAGTGTCTTGTAACGCAAATTCATTCTTATTTTTTTGAGAATGAAAATAGTCAATATTTGTTGGTTTACTGTTTCGTTTTGATGAGCCGAATTAGAAATACAAATTTTAAATTAAATTCACTCAATAAAAATTATCGATATGAGAAGCAAGTCCATCGTTTTTCTTTTTGCCTTAATTCTATCTTCCATCAATTGTTTTGCGCAGCAGGGTAACTACAACGGTGTCGAATCAAGTCTTCAAAATATTTACCGCCTTTCAAATGCCCAATCCCGCTCTATTAGTCCGGAAAACTTCACTGGCGCAAAAGGGCAAGGCGGAATGGCCACAAAAGGAACCGGTGAAAATCCATCAAGAGATTTGGGCCAGGGCTGGAAAGTAAGTCCGAGCGTGGTTATTAAGGCGCATACAACTTTTACTGTTGCGGAAATTGATGGCCCTGGATCTATTCAACATATTTGGATGACACCAACCGGAGTGTGGCGCAATTCCATCATTCGCTTTTATTGGGACGATGAAAAATCTCCATCAGTTGAAGTGCCTGTCGGCGATTTCTTCTGTATGGGTTGGAATCAATATTCTCCGTTGCAATCGCTTGCTGTTTGTGTAAATCCCGGAAGCGCTTTTAATTGTTACTGGCCAATGCCATTTAGAAAAAAATGTAAGATCACCATGGAAAATATTGATGATAAGGATATGGTTCTTTATTATTCTGTCGATTATATTCTGACTCAAGTTCCCGATGACGCGGCTTATTTTCATGCGCAATTTCGCAGGGTAAATCCTGTTCCTTATAAAAGCGTTTACACGCTTGTGGATGGCATTAAGGGGCGCGGTCAATACGTGGGAACTTACATGGCAATTGGCGTGCACAATAACGGTTGGTGGGGCGAAGGTGAAATTAAATTCTATATGGACGGCGACACGAAATTTCCTACCATCAACGGAACAGGAACAGAAGATTATTTTGGAGGTTCTTATGATTTTGATACCCAAACAAAAAATGCTGCGGGCGTTTCTGAAAGCCATTATACCGAGTTTACTTCTCCTTATTCGGGCCTTTGCCAGGTGATTGGAGGCGATGGACATTATAATGTTTCGCAACGATTTGGAATGTATCGCTGGCATCTTACTGATCCGATTCGTTTTGAGAAAGAGCTGAAGGTTACCATCCAGGATCTTGGCTGGCATCCTGATGGCCGTTATCTTCCATTGCAGGACGATATCGCTTCTACTGTTTTCTGGTATCAAACAGAACCGCACAATCCTTTTCCCCCGCTACCCGATAAAGATGGGCTTGAAGTGAATTAAATTCCATACAAAAGAACTTTCCATATTTTCCAGTAAACGAACAACTTAGACCAATTTTTGTTTTGTCAAAGGGTTTTCTTTTTGTTTAAAAGTCATTCTTATGTCTCTTTTTTAATAAATTAGCCGAATTCACTTTGTTTAAGTATTTTTGCAAATAATTAAACAAAATGAATTACTTCTCTATTTCGCAGCTTTCCCGTTTCTCAGGAATTAAACCGCATACAATCAGGATGTGGGAGCAGCGATATAATGCGCTTCAACCTAATCGCTCTGAGGGAAATACGAGATATTATGATAACACCCAGTTGCGCCGGCTTTTAAATATTGTCAGCTTGTTGGAGTCGGATTATAAAGTTTCTGAGCTGTGTTCAATGACGGATAAAAAGCTTTTTAGCCTGGTAGAAGAAATGCCAGCCAAAGCGGTAGATAATGGAATGCATGAATTTTTTGTTTTGCAACTTGTCAGGGCAGGGATGACGTATGATGAACTGAATTTTGACAAAATATTTTCACATTGCCTGCTTAAGTATGGCATAAAAGAAGCTTATATAAAAGTTATATACCCTATGCTTCGTCGTGTCGGTATTATGTGGACTACCGACGCTTTGGAGCCTGCAGCAGAGCATTTTATCAGTAACCTGGTCAGGCAAAAGCTTTTCACGGTTATTGATTCTCTGCCTGCAGCGAAAACTGATAAAGATTCATGGTTGTTGTTCTTGCCAGAGAACGAATTTCATGAGATCGGTTTATTGTTCGCTTATTTTCTTATCCGGCAATCTGGCCGAAAAGCAGTGTACCTTGGTGCTAATGTTCCTTTGGACTCGCTCTATGTTGCAGTGAACGAAACTTCGCCGACGAAAGTTTTGTTGTTTCTGGCGCATAATAATCTGCCTGAGGAAACGCAAAACTACCTGGATGAACTGAGCCTGTTTTTTGGAGATAAGAAAGTTTTCGTTGCGGCAGATCAGTCACTCTTCGAAAACATTAAAACATCAAAGAATATTCACTGGCTAAGTTCCCCTGAAGATTTGGAACAACTATTGCCGGTGATTTGATGTTTAAATAAAAATAGAAAAATATAAACGCATATTCATGTCAACAATTGCAGTCATAGGCGCCGGTTTTTCCGGATTGAGTGCAGCAGCTTATTTATCTGTTGAGGGACATGAAGTACATGTTTTTGAAAAAAATGCAACTGCCGGTGGACGCGCACGGCAATTAAAAACAAAAGAAGGTTATGTGTTCGACATGGGCCCCAGCTGGTATTGGATGCCTGATGTGTTTGAAAGATTTTTTAAAGATTTTGGGTACACCGTTTCAGACGGCTATGATTTGAAATTGCTTGATCCTTCTTTTGAAGTGGTTTTCGATAAAGGCGAAAAAGTTAGTATTCCTTCTGATTATTCTGAATTAAAAAAAATATTTGAACAAATTGAAAAAGGGAGTGCGGATAAATTGGAGCAATTCATGAACGAAGCCCGGCATAAGTATGAAACAGGGATGAAAGATTTGGTGTATATGCCGGGCCTCTCCGTTCGTGAGTTTGCAGATGCGCAAATAATTAAAGAGGCGTTTCGCTTGCAAATATTTTCTTCATTCAGTAAACATGTGAGAAAATATTTTTCAAACCCGAAATTGATTTCTTTAATGGAATTTCCTGTTTTATTTCTTGGCGCTATGCCGCAGGATACGCCTGCTTTGTACAGCCTCATGAACTATGCAGGATTGAAACTTGGTACATGGTATCCAATCGGGGGATTTGGAAAAGTGATTGATTTCATGCAATTGATTTGTGAAAGACAAGGAACTACTTTTCATTTCGATTCGCCGGTTGAAAAAATAAATGTTGAGGGAAATCTCACAAGATCCATCTCCATTAATGGCGTGAATTGGGAATTTGATGCTGTGATCGCTTCGGCAGATTATCATCATGTGGAAAAGGATTTGTTGCAGCCAGCTGACAAAAATTATTCTGAGGAATATTGGAACAAAAAAACGTTTGCGCCTTCCAGTCTTATTTATTATTTGGGTGTTTCAAAAAAAATAAATCGGCTTCAGCATCACACTTTGTTTTTTGAAGAAGATCTCTTTCAACATTCTGTTGAAATCTATAAATCGCCTGAATGGCCATCCAGGCCTTTGTTCTATGCTTGTTGTCCTTCAAAAACAGATTCAACGGTTGCGCCGGAAGGACATGAAAATATTTTTCTTTTAATGCCGCTTGCCCCTGGACTTGAAGATAACGAAGAGATAAGGGAAAAGTATTTTAGGATTATCATGAAACGTTTGGAAAAACACGCAGGAGAAGAAATAGAGCCGTATCTTGATTATAAGAAAAGTTATTGCATAAATGATTTTATCAGCGATTATCACGCTTATAAAGGCAATGCTTACGGACTTGCAAACACCTTAAGGCAAACGGCATTTTTAAAACCAAAAATCAGTAATAAGAAAGTAAAGAATTTGTTTTATGCGGGCCAACTTACCGTTCCGGGTCCTGGAGTCCCACCTTCGCTTATTTCAGGAAAAATCGCGGCAGGACAATTAGTAAAATATTTAAAAAATAAAAAGCATGAAATCCTTGTTTGATGAACTGTCAATAAATGTCAGTAGGGCTACAACAAAAGCTTATAGCACGAGCTTTTCGCTCGGTATTTATTTTTTAAACAACAAACTGCGCGATGCCATTTATTCGATTTATGGATTCGTACGGTTGGCCGATGAGATTGTTGACAGCTTTGCCGGATATGATCAAAAGAAATTGTTGGCAAAATTTACAGAGGAAACTTATGAAGCAATTGAAAATAAAATTTCTGTCAACCCGGTTTTAAATTCTTTCCAGCATGTGGTCAACCAATATGAGATTGAAGAACATTTAATTTCTACTTTTTTGAAAAGTATGGAAATGGATTTACAAAAAGTAGATTACACGGAAGAAAAATACCAACAATATATTCTTGGCTCGGCGGAAGTAGTCGGCCTAATGTGTTTGCGTGTATTCACTCGTGAAAAACCGCAGTTGTATGAAGAATTAAAACCTCATGCAATGAAGCTGGGCGCAGCTTTCCAGAAGGTAAACTTTTTAAGGGATATGAAAGATGATTACGCCATCCTTGGGAGAATTTACTTTCCAAATGTAAACATGGCGCATTTTGGAGGGTATGTAAAAAAACAGATTGAACAGGAGATAGAACAGGATTTTAAAAGCGGTTTAGACGGTATAAAAAAGTTGCCGGCTTCCTCAAAAGGTGGCGTTTATCTTGCTTATGTTTATTATCGTTCGCTTTTTAAAAAAATAAAAAAATTGCCAGCGCACAAGATTTTGAATGAAAGAATCAGAATCAATAATGGAAAAAAGCTGGGATTGATGATCAATAGCTTGGTCATAAATAAAATGAATCTGGTATGAAAAAAGTATTATTTGTTGGTTTACTGTTTTTAGTGAAAAGCACTTTTGCAAAAGTTCCGTCAATTGGTGAAATACGTGTACTTTATGAACAAGCGGTGAGTAACGAAGCTTCATGTAATAGACTGATTGAAATTCTTTCACCTTATAATGAAAAAAATAACCCGCTTTATGCCGGTTACAGAGCGAGCGCGATAATGTTGATGGCGAAACATGTTTTCAACCCATTCTCTAAAATGTCTTATTTTAAGAGAGGAAAAGGCATTCTTGAAAAAGCAATTAAAGCAGATGAAAAAAATATTGAATTAAGATTTCTGCGGTTTAATGCGCAAACGCATACGCCTTCTTTTTTGGGTTATGATGACGAGATTGAGACTGATAAAAAGTTTTTGGAAAGTTATTTTGGAACGATACAAGATGAGCAGCTGAAATCCTTTCTGGTACCTTATTTGAAAAAATCGGATTACATATCGGCAGATAAAAAATCGCAGTTACAATTATAAAAAGTGAATTTTAAAAGATGAATGATTTGTTGATTTTAGTGGATGAGAACGATAACGAAGTAGGGTTAATGGAGAAACTTTCTGTTCATCAGGCAGGAACGCTTCATCGCGCATTTTCAGTTTTTATTTTTAATTCAAAAGGAGAATTGTTGTTGCAACAAAGAGCCGATGATAAATACCACTCGGGCGGACTTTGGACGAATACCTGTTGCAGCCATCCGGTAAATGGCGAAGACATAAACGCAACTATTAAGAAGCGATTAAAGGAAGAAATGGGAATTGAATGTGAAACAAATTTTCAATTCACTTTTATTTATAAAACTGGATTTGGAAACGGGTTGACCGAGCATGAACTGGATCATGTGTATTTCGGAAAAAGTGATGAATTACCTGTTCCTAATATTCTCGAAGCAAAGGATTGGAAATATGTGAGTTTGGAACAATTAAAAAAATCGATTGATCAAAACCCCCATGATTATTCATACTGGTTGAAAATTTGTTTACCGGAGGTAATTAAAAAATATCAGCAAACACAATAAATTTTTTATGGAGACTTACTTTTATAATGCCCAACAATTTTTACCAATCACTTTAAAAAAGGCATGGGAATTTTTTTCTGACGCAGAAAATCTGGCGGTAATAACGCCACCGGAATTAGGTTTTAAAGTTTTGTCGCCGGTAAAAGACCAGGAAATTTATGAAGGCATGTTAATTAATTATAAAGTGAGCCCGTTGTTTAAAGTTCCGATGCACTGGCAAACTGAAATTGCAAAAGTCGATAAGCCGTATTCCTTTACGGACAGGCAATTGAAAGGCCCTTACAAATTGTGGGAACACACACATCATTTTTTTGAAAAAGAAAATGGTATATTAATGAA
>Ga0157371_10002845_pt1 | contig 16172 bp, 12 predicted proteins | sample C45metaG_FD_113462 | JGI IMG/M metagenome (GOLD analysis project Ga0157371, IMG submission 113462) | Corn rhizosphere microbial communities from Kellogg Biological Station, Michigan, USA - C4-5 metaG | ecosystem: Host-associated > Plants > Roots > Rhizosphere > Soil | place: USA: Michigan...
TTATGCCGGTATCATCCATTTGCACGATCTGATTAGGGAAGGAATAATTTAAATAAAACTTATGATGAATAAAAACAATTATGTAGCCATCATGGCTGGTGGTATTGGAAGTCGTTTTTGGCCTGTAAGCCGTGTTGATCTTCCAAAACAATTTTTAGATATTCTAAACACCGGGAAAACGCTTATCCAATCTACGTTTGATCGGTTTTCTCAATTCATCGCAGTCGAAAATATTTATATTGTTACCTCTTATCAGTATAAAGACATCGTTGCAAAACAATTGCCTTTATTGCCAAATGAAAACATCGTTTGCGAGCCTTCACGAAAAAATACGGCTCCCTGCGTTGCCTATATTTCTTATAAATTGCAACAGCTGAATCCCGAAAGCAATTTAATTTGTGCTCCGGCCGATCACTTAATTTTAGATGATACTGCATTTATTAAAACAAGCATAGAGGCTCTTGAATTTACAGAAAAAAATAACGCATTGCTTACATTAGGCATTAAACCGTTTCAACCAAATACCGGCTACGGATACATTCAGTATGAGCAGGAATCAGTGAGCGACAATATTTACAAAGTAAAAACTTTTACTGAAAAACCAGATCTGGAACTAGCCAAAACATTCATCGCCAGCGGAGACTTTTTATGGAATGCGGGCATTTTTGTATGGCAAACAAAAAATATTATCAGCGCCTTTGAAAAATATCTTCCTGAAATTCATGAACTTTTTGATGGGGCGAAAAAAGCAATGAATTCGGAACTTGAAAAAGAAGCGATTGATATTATTTATCCTTTGTGTGTAAATATTTCTATTGATTATGGAATTCTGGAAAAAGCCGATAATGTTTATGTAATTCCTTCTTCGTTTGGATGGAGCGATCTCGGAACCTGGGGTAGCGCGTATGAAAACCTGGAAAAAGATTACCACGAAAATGCAGTAGCAGGAAATAATGTTATTCTTTTTGATTCTTCTAAAAATATTGTACACACTACTGCTGACAAATTAATTTTATTGCAAGGCCTTCACGACTATATTATTGTTGACACAGCAGACGCATTATTGGTTTGTAAAAAAGAAAATGAACAAAACATTAAAGAATATCTTTCTGAAATAAAAAGATATAAAGGAGAGAAATACTTGTAAGAATATTACAGGTAAAAGAAGAATCGATTAATTTGTTCGTTTACTATTAATGAATCATCTCATTATTCCGTTTTGATAAAAAGCAAATTACCAGCAACAAGTGAAACTATTTTCACACAAATGAGTGTGCTGGCAGCGGAATTTAAAGCAATTAATTTAGGCCAGGGTTCTCCGGATTTTCAAATGAATGAATCGTTGATTGACCTCGTAAGTAAGGCGATGAAAGATGGTCACAATCAATACGCTCACAAAAATGGGTTGTTCTCTTTAAGAGAAGCTATTGCAGAAAAGGTAGCATTTTTATACAAAGGCAAAATTGATCCGTCCACTGAAATTACCATTACTCCCGGAGGAACTTATGCAATTTATACTGCTTTAACTTCAGTTTTAAATAAGGGCGATGAAGTAATTGTTTTGGAACCTGCGTACGATAGTTATGTGCCCAATATTCAAATTAATGGCGCTATTCCCGTTTTAATTCCCATGTTGTACCCGGATTATAAAATTGACTGGCCACGAATAAAAGAAAACATAACTGCTTCTACAAAAATGATTATGCTCAATTCACCGCATAATCCGACGGGGACGATATTGGATAAAAATGATATTGAAGAATTAAGAAAAATCGTGGAAGGAACAAATATCCTTATTTTAAGTGATGAGGTTTACGAACATATAATTTTTGATGGTGTTGAACATGAGAGCATTTTAAAATATCCCGATCTTTTCAAAAGAAGTTTTGTTACTTTTTCTTTTGGAAAAGTATACCATTGTACCGGCTGGAAAACCGGTTATTGCATAGCTCCGGAATTTTTAATGAAAGAATTTTTAAAAGTGCATCAATACAATTCCTTTTCCGCAAATACGCCGTTTCAATATGCCTTTGCCACAATTATTAATGATAGAGAAGAATACCTTCAGCTAGGTAATTTCTTACAATCAAAAAGAGATTTTTTTACTGAACTAATGTCGCAGACAAAATTTAAACCGTTGCCTTCTCACGGAAGCTATTTTCAGTTGTACAGTTATGCCGATATAAGTAACGAAAGTGAAACCGATTTTGCTAAAAAGCTAACAAAAGAAGCAGGTGTAGCCACAATTCCGGTTTCAGCGTTTTATCAGAACCGAAAGGAAGATAAGGTGCTACGATTTTGTTTTGCAAAGAACGAAAACACGCTTTATGAAGCGGTTAAAAGATTGACCGCTTATTCTTTATAAATTATTTTTAAAAATTGGGTATTTGCTTCACGCCGTCGGCAAAAAAATCAACAAAATGTACAACTGACCGCACTTTTTCCCCTAATCTCTTAATATGGCACTTCGTGGAACATATTTTGTTGAGTTCCATATATCATTAAATCTTAAAAATAATTTTATGAAAAAGTTAAGTTTAGCGTCAATAATTGCAGGCGCAATGCTTCTGGCCGCCTGTAACGGTAATTCAAGTAATACCACTACTAGTTCGGACAGTACAAATGTGAGTACCGCCAATACTGATACTAGCAATAACATGAATATGACGGATAGCAACCATATGAATATGACCGATTCCACCAATAATGCTTCTAAGGTTGGAGATGCAGAACAAGATTTTGCTAAAGATGCTGCAGCGGGTGGAATGATGGAAGTTGAACTGGGAAATATTGCTGAAAAAAATGCAGGAAGCCAGGCAGTAAAAGATTTTGGAAGAATGATGGTGGATGACCATTCAAAATTAAATGATCAATTAAAAGATCTTGCTGCTAAAAAGAATGTTACACTTCCTACAACTGTAAAGGATTCACAGCAAAAAGATATTGATAAATTAAGCAAAGAAACAGGAGCAAACTTCGATAAGGACTATGTTTCAATGATGATCGACGATCATAAAAAGGATATTGCAGAATTTAAGAAAGCAGGTGATAAAATGACTGACCCTGATTTTAAAGATTTTGTAATCAAAGCGCTTCCAACTCTTCAAAAACATCTGGATGCAGTTGAAGCAATTCATAAGAAAATGTAAACACCAGGGATAAAAGGGAGTGCGTCACTGCACTCCTTTTTTATTTTTTTAATTCCAAGACTATTCTTTATCCAATCTTTCTGTATAACTGCCGCTTTCCATTTAAATTTTTATTTGCTAAGAATAATACTAAATTTATTAGTGTTGATAAATATTAATTTCTATATTTGTGCAACCAATAACTTTACAAATAAAAACTCATCCTTAATAAAATATTTATGGCAGCAAATACACCAGATAAAATATCTGAAAAACTAAAAGCTTTAAAACTAACTATCGACAAAATAGACAAAGATTTTGGCAAAGGAAGTGTGATGATGATGAATGAACGTTCGCAGGAACCACATGAAGTAATTTCTTCCGGATCAATCGGATTAGACGTTGCTCTTGGAATTGGCGGGCTTCCAAAAGGAAGAGTCGTTGAAATTTATGGACCAGAATCTTCAGGAAAAACAACTCTTGCAATTCATGTGATTTCGGAAGCACAAAAGAAAGGAGGAATGTGTGCTATCATTGATGCCGAACACGCTTTCGATAGCGCTTATGCCAGAAAATTAGGGGTTGATGTCGACAATCTTTTGATAAGTCAGCCTGATTATGGAGAACAAGGTTTGGAAATCGCTGACAGATTAATTCTTTCCGGCGCGTTGGATGTTGTGGTAATAGATTCTGTCGCCGCGTTGGTGCCAAAAGGAGAACTGGAAGGAGAAATGGGAGATAGTAAAATGGGATTGCAGGCAAGGTTGATGAGCCAGGCGATGAGAAAATTAACCGCTACCATAAGTAAAACAAATTGTTGCTGCATTTTTATTAATCAGCTTCGGGATAAGATCGGGGTGATGTTTGGAAATCCCGAAACTACAACCGGTGGAAATGCTTTGAAATTTTATTCTTCTGTTCGTTTGGATATTCGTAGAATGGCACAAATAAAAGATGGTGATCAATCAATCGGAAACCGTGTGAAAGTAAAAGTGGTGAAAAATAAAATGGCACCGCCTTTCAGAGTGGCAGAATTTGATATTATTTTCGGCGGTGGAATTTCAAAAGTCGGCGAAATAATTGATATGGGGGTAGATTTAGGAATTATTCAAAAAAGCGGAAGCTGGTTTAGTTATGACACTACCAAACTTGGCCAGGGGCGCGAAGCAGTAAAGCAACTTTTTATTGATAATCCTGATTTGGCAAATGAGATTGAAGGCAAAATAAGATCTAAAATTAATGAAGGTATTGCTGTTTAAATTAGATTTCTTAAATAAAAAAATTTGCTTGTTCTCAAAAGGGCAAGCATTTTTTTTAATGCATCCACATGTCCAACTTATTCATGCTATCGGTTATAATCCAAACTGAGCGCTAATTTCCAGCATTCTTTCAATTGGTTTTTTAGAAGCAACCCTTAATTGTTCATCCATAACAATTTCCGGCTTTTCATATTCCATACACAAATACAATTTCTCCAAAGTATTCAATTTCATAAATGGACAATCATTGCATGCACAGGAATTATCAGGCGGAGCAGGAATAAAAGTTTTAAATGGCGATTGAAGTTGCATCTGGTGGATAATGCCAGACTCAGTTACAACAATAAATTCTGTGGCTGCATTTTCTTTCGCATATTTTAATAAAGCACTGGTACTTCCAATAAAATCGGCCACTTTCAAAACAGCTTCTTCGCATTCAGGATGAGCAATAACTTTTGCTTTTGGATGTCTCATTTTTAGTTTCGTAATTTTTTGAAGACTAAAAAGTTCGTGAACAACGCATGCTCCGTTCCATAAAACCATGTCTCTTCCAGTTTTTTTAATCAGGTAAGCGCCTAAATTTTTATCGGGTGCAAAAATAATTTTCTGATCTTTTGGCAAACTGTTGATAATCGCTTCGGCGTTGGAAGATGTGCAGATTATATCACTCAGAGCTTTCATTCCTGCCGAACAATTGATATAAGTGATCACCAAATGATCCGGATGTTGATCCTTAAATTTTTTAAAAAGATGGGCAGGAGCTGAATCTGCCAGAGAACAACCAGCATTTAAGTCGGGCAACAAAACTTTTTTTGTTGGATTTAAAATCTTTGCTGTTTCTGCCATGAAATGCACTCCGGCAAAAACGATTATATCAGCATTTGTGGATTGTGCTTTTTGTGCAAGTGCAAGGCTATCGCCAATAAAATCGGCAACATCCTGGATATCTGGTTCCTGGTAATAGTGAGCAAGTACGATGGCATTTTTTTCAATTTTTAAGCGTTCAATTTCAGAGAAGAGGTCCAAGTTAACATCAATTTCCAAATCAAGAAAACCTTTTTTCTCTAAAAATTTTTCTGCCGTATCAATGTTAATATCTGCCATAGTATTTAATATTAATTCATTATTTATTTAAAAGCCTATTATTATTAGGACTGTGAATATGTGGATAGAAAAGTTTTTTGTTTTGATGCAAATTTAAAAATTACTTATTATCCACAAGTATCCACATTCTTTTAACAGCAGTTCTTTAACATGAGATCTTGATTTTCCTGCTGTTTTTAACATTCGTGAATAAAAAAGTGACGTGAATAAAAAAGCGCATCATTTATTTTTTGTTTCTGTGAATTAAGGCTGGGGAAAATGTTGCTTCTTCTTTTAAAAAGGAAGAAATAGGAAAAACAAAGCGAGTTGTTAGAAGTTATTCAGAATAAAATTTTCAGAAAAGGAACTTTACCAACAGAAAATAATTTTTTTACACAGCCAATTGTTGAAAAGTATTTTTGGTATTTTATGGCAGGAATAATTTTCAAAAGTTTTTTTGGGAAAGAAACAATGCCAGCGCATATCCTAATACGTTATCCACAGTTTGTTCCTATAGTAATTTACACTATTTTTGCCGCCTCATTTCAAATTTAAGAGAATACAATATGTCAATCATTCAGACTATCCGTGAAAAAGGTGCTGTGATAGTAATTGCTTTAATTGCAATAAGCCTTATAGGTTTTATATTAATGGATTCAATGAGCAGCGGCCGTGGCTCGCTTTTCGGTAATAATAATACTACCACCTTAGGAGTAGTAAACGGAGAAAAAATTCAATTAGATAATTTTAACGACAAAGTAAAGGAAGTACAGCAACAATATCCTAACGCAGGTTCTTCTCAAAATAACCAGATCATGGAATCTGTATGGAACCAAATGGTTGCTCAAAAAATTGTAGAAGATCAGTTTCAAAAATTGGGAATCACTTTTACTCCAGAAGAAATGAGTTCTATTATGTTTAGTAATGATGCTCCGCAGCAATTGAAACAAGCTTTTACAAACAAAGAAACCGGCGAATACGACATCGAGCAAGCCAAACAATGGTGGGCGCAGACAAAGAAAAATAAAAACGAAGAACAAAGAAACGCTATCATTTCCCAGGTAATTGAGCCAATGAGGTTAAATAGTCTTTATACAAAATATACTTCCATGATTGTGGCAAGTATGTATCAACCCAAATGGCTGGCAAAAGAATTAAGTGAAGAAAAAAATAAGTTTGCTACTATTTCTTATGTTGCTGTTCCTTACTCCGTCATTAATGACAATGCTGTAAAAGTTTCTGATGATGATATTCAATCTTACCTGGACAATAATAAATTAAAATATAAACAAGAACCGGGCGTCATGGTTTCTTATGTAGCATTTAGCGCTGCTGCAAATGCTGAAGACAGTGCAAGGATTTTTCAATCTTTAAAGGATCTAAAACCACAATTTGCTGCTGATTCAAATGCTAAATTTTTCCTTGGAAGAAATTCTTCTGCAATTCCATATTTTGATGGATATGTACCAAAATCAAAAATGCAATCACCATACAAAGATTCGATAATATCATTGCCTCAGGGTGGTGTGTTTGGGCCATATCTCGACGGAAAGAATTATGTGCTTGCAAAAAAGATAGATACAAAAATTTTACCTGACAGTATAAAATGTCGTCATATTTTAATAGGAACTACTGATCCTCAAACCCAGCAGCCGATTATGGATGACAGCACTGCTCACCGGATTGCAGACAGCATTGCTACCGCTATAAAAAACGGAGCCAGCTTTGATTCCCTTGATGCAAAATATTCTACGGATCAGGTGGCAAAACAACAAAATGGAGTAATGACATTTGATCTGATGACTATTGAAAGTGATAATTTTTCTCCTGAATTTGCTGCTTTCTTATTGAATGATAACGGAGAAACTAAAAAAGTAGTGAAAACTCAATTTGGCTGGCATTATATCGAAATTCTGGATAAAACGAATTTGGAGCCCGCATATAAAATTGCTTATATGGCTAAAGAAATTGCCCCAAGCGACCAAACAATTAATGCAGCGAACACAGCAGCTATCAAATTATCGGGAAGCGCAACAGACGTAAAATCGTTTAATGCTTACGTAGCGAAACATGGTTTGAAAAAAGTAGATGTTCCTACTGAAGTAAAAGAAAATGATTTTCAGTTAGGCGATCTGGAAGACGCACGTGCCTTAATTAAGTGGGCTTTTAGTGCGAAAGAAGGACAGGTTTCTGAGCCATTTGCAGTGAAAGATGACTATGTTGTGGCTGTGGTGGATAAAAAACTAAAAGCAGGAGTTCCGGATGTAAGTACCGCCCGTCCAATGGTAGAAGGAATTATTATGAATAGGAAGAAAGCGGATCAGATAAAAGCTAAATTAAATAATCCGACCACACTAGAAGCAGCGGCAGCTCCGTATCATTTGCAGGTTTTAAATAGTGGCGCCGATTCGACGCTTACTTTCAATGCTCAGATTATTAATGGTATCGGCAATGAGCCGAAGGTAGCCGGTGCTGCATTTGATAAAGAATTTCAAACAAAGGTTTCACCTGCTTTTGCCGGTAATTCAGGAGTATTTGTGATAAAAGTAAATTCTGTAAATGCAAAAGCTCCGCTTTCTCCGGAAATTGAAAAGCTGCAAATGAATGACGAATTAAATAAAAATATTCAGGATGCGTTGAGCCAGTCTTTCAATTCACTTAAAAAAATGGCTGACATTAAAGATAACAGAAGCAGATTTTTTTAAAAGCATAAACACTTTTTGAAGGGGCCATCAGTCGATGGCCTTTTTGTTTTAGTAAACGAAGAAAAAAAAGGAAAAAGGATTTTGTAACTTTACAAAAATAGAAATAGTTATGGAAGAAGTGATGGTAAATAAAGTAGCACAAAGCGGATTAATACCCCTTGACCTTGAAAAGTTTTATCCCGAAGAAGAACTCGTTCTTTTTGATTTGAAGAATTATTTATTTATGGAACTTATTCTCAAAGAAAAAGAGTATCGGGAAGCATTAAAAAATATAGACTGGAGTATTTATCAAAATAAAAATGTGGCGATAAGCTGTTCAACCGATGCGATTATTCCTCTTTGGGCTTATATGCTCGCCGTTAGTTACCTTCAGCCATTTGCTGCAGACATTATTTTTGGAACAGAAGAGGAGGTGTTTAATATCTTATTCTTAAAAAGAATAGAAAGAATGGACCCGGCGGAGTTTGAGGGAAAAAGAGTAATGGTAAAAGGGTGTGGCGATAAAAAAATTCCCCAGACGGCTTATGTGGCTATTACAAAATTACTGCGTCCGGTAGTAAAAAGCATTATGTATGGGGAAGCATGCAGCACCGTTCCAATTTTCAAAAAGAAATAAAAGTAGTTTTTTAGAAAAGGAATAATTATTTACCTGAAATGCCAGGTTGATCCGGCTTCTTTATTTTTCCACCCAAACTGATACTGAACCTGCCGGAGCGAAAAAATTTCCCCACCCTTCTTCATTAATTTCAACTTCCTGCTCACTTTTGCCGAGTAGGTCCGTAAATTTCTTTCCGGAATAACGTTTTCCTACTTCCATATTTTTAAATCCTTCATCGCCATTAGATAATAAAACCGCACAGCCAGTATGCTTGTCATCTCCTTCTCTCGTCCACCCGATACAATTTGGATGATCAAAATAATCACGTTGCATTCCATAAGCATGATTGCAACGTGCCTTCAAAAGTGATTCTAACTCTTCAACTTTTTCCATCCATATCTCATGCTCTTCGCCGTCTTTTCCGTAATCTTTATAATGCGCCCCGTATAAATCCGGATAAAAAACACAGGGATAGCCTTCTGCACGCAGTAATATAATAGCATATGCAATAGCTTTGAACCACGATTCAACCGGCGCTTCCAGGGCTTGTAGAGGTTGCGTATCATGATTATCCACCAGTGTTACCGCTTTGTCCGGCATTGCTTTTAATAGCGATTCATCCAGGATCTTGCGCATATCATATTTGTTTCCCTCGCGTGAAGCAATGTGAAAATTTTGATGAAGCGAAGCATCAAACAAACTCATTTGCCCTTCTGTAGCTTCAATATATTTCAGCAATAAATCCAGAAAGCCTGGCGCCCAATATTCTCCAACTGCAAAGATTTCCCGGCCTGCATATTCCCTGAATTCTTTCAACCATTCGACATAAAAATAAGGAGTAATATGCTTTACAGCGTCAAGACGAACGCCATCAAAGTTCTTTTGATACCAATACCATTTTGCCCAACTTTTCAACTCTTCCCGAACAGCCGGATTTCTAAAATCGACATCGTCAAACATGAGGAAGTCATAATTCCCTTTTTCACTACTGATCATTTCCTGCCATGAATCTCCATAGCCATTTAAAATTCTAAAGATTCCTTTTTCATCCAGGTTATTGGCACAATCAACGCCGGAAAAACACATGTAATTCCAAATAAACTCAGAATATTTTTTTCCCCTGCCGGGAAAAGTAAATTTGGTAAAAGCTTCAATTTCAAAAGGGGCTGAAATTACCTTGGTGCGGTTTCCCTGGTCTACTTTTACGACTTTAATTTTTTCCAATTCATCGCCACCAGCTTTATGATTCAAAACCACATCCACGATAACGTGCATTCCTGCGTCATGAACCGCGTCTATTGCATCAAAATATTCCTGCCTCGTACCGAATTTTGTACGGACGGAGCCTTTTTGATCAAACTCGCCCAGGTCATATAAATCATATGGATCGTAGCCTTCGCTATGAGCTCCACCAGCTCCTTTATACGCCGGAGGAAACCAGAGCGAGGTAAATCCAAGACTTTTCAGCCGCGGCGCTTCTTCTTTTATTTGTTTCCATAAATTTCCATCCTTAGGCATATACCAATGAAAATATTGAAGCATGGTTCCAGGGGTCATAATAATTTTTTTTTGTTACTTCAAAAGGTGTACCGAAGAAGTGTTGCGTCGGTTTTAAATAAAAAATGAACATAAATTCGCAGTAAACCAACAAATAAATCCTTTTATTTAAAGAAGATTCTGGTCTGCTCTTAGTTATTCGACAGAATCTTTTTTACGATGGCCGGTCCTTCATAAATAAATCCCGTCCAGACTTGTATCAGACTTGCACCGTTTGCAAATTTTTCTTTCGCATCTTCTGCAGAAAAGATGCCACCACTGCTGATTAACGAAATTTTCCCATTTGTTCTTGAAAAAATATATTTCGTAATTCCATTTGATTCTTTATTCAACGGTTTGCCACTTAATCCGCCGGCGCCAATCTTTTCAAGCGTTTTTTTATCGGTTATTAAGTTATCTCTGTCTATCGTTGTATTAGCCGCAACCAATCCGTCTAAATTAATTTCTAAAGCAAGATCAATAATATCATCCAGATCATTTTGATCCAGATCCGGCGAGATTTTTAGAAGCAAAGGCTTTTGATTATTCCTGGTTTTATTAATCTCCTGAAGGTTGGTAAGAATTTTTTTTAGAGAATCTTTTTGTTGCAGATCTCTTAATCCCGGCGTGTTGGGCGAGCTCACATTTACTACAAAATAATCAACCACATCATGCAATTCATTAAAGCAAATCTCATAATCTTTCCACGCCTCGTCATTTGGTGTGACTTTATTTTTCCCAATATTGCCGCCAATGATCATTGAACTTTTATGCTTCTTTCTATAGGTCCTAACCCGCTCTGCTGCTGCTTTTGCGCCTTCATTATTAAAACCCATTCTATTAATAAGTGCTTTGTCTTTTGGCAAACGAAATAACCTCGGTTTGGCATTTCCACTTTGCGCAACCGGTGTTACAGTTCCTATTTCAACAAATCCAAAACCCAATATTTCCAGTTCCTCCAGATACTTTGCGTTCTTATCAAAGCCGGCAGCCAGGCCGACAGGATTTGAGAAATGAAGTCCAAAAACTTTTGTTGAAAATTTTAAATCTGTAGGCGCGAGCTTCTTTTTCAAATATTTTTTTATAAAAGGAAATTTACAAAAAAAAGAAAGCGCGTTCATTGAAAAATAATGTACTTCTTCTGCATCAAACCAAAATAATATGTTACGAAGTAGCCGGTACATTATGACGAAGATAATGATTGGATCTTTTTGGGGAATAGAATCCGCTTTTCAATGAACATAGGTTAGTATTTTTAAAACAAGAACTGTAATATTTCTTTGTTTACTGTTATCTGCATTCATTGCCGCGTAAAGTCATCCAACAATTGCATCACTTTTGCGCCATCTTCTGCGCTGCACGGATTAGGACCGTTATCTAAAAAGTAATCAACTATTTTTTGAATCAAAGGTTGCTGTACGTGTTGAAGCGGCTCAAATAAAATGTTCTCGGTTTTTCCGTTTTTGATGATCTCAATTTTTTTATGTTCAAAAATCGGAAAGCGCATTTTCCCTTCTGGACCTTGAATTTCGCAAAGATCCTTTTCATTTTCCGCGGCTATATTAAAACACCAGAGCCCGTTAAAAATAACTCCCGATTTAAACAAAATATTCCCTGAAACAATATCATCAGCTTCGTACAACTTCGATTGATTGCCGGCAATACCCGATGCCTTTTCGATGTCGCCAAAAAACCAGTACATCAGATCAAGCTGGTGAGGTGCAATGTCGTGAAATAAGCCACCACCCGCAATTACAGGATTTACCCGCCAGGCAACTTTTGGAACATTGAGCGCTTCCAATGGAAGTTGTTTTTTATAAAATTCTAACCTGGCAAAGCGTACATTGCCAATAATATTTTCTTTTAATAATTGTTTTACTTTATTAAAAAGCGGTTGGCCACGCCGATAATGCGCAACGGAAACCTTTACACCCTTTTCTTCTGCAACTTTTGCGATCATATTTGCAGACGCAAAATTTAATGCCATTGGTTTTTCAATATATACCGGTTTTCCTGCATTGATAGATTTGATCGCATATTCTTCATGAAAGGCCGGCGGCGTTGCAATATAAACTGCGTTTACGTCTTTATCATTTATTAAATCATCGGCATCATCGTACCATTTCGAAACGTTATGCCTTAATGCGTAATCTTCTGCTTTTTCAGTATCCCTGCGCATCACTGCAACCAGTGAAGAATTATTTACTTTATTAAATGCCGGCCCGCTTTTTACTTCCGTAACATCACCGCAGCCGATAATTCCCCAACGAATAGTTTGCATCTTATTTTAATTTCTTTCGACAAATTGCACGAATTTACGCGAATTATTTTTCAGGTTACATTTTGAATTATTAGAGTAAACAAAGAAATAAAGTAGATTTTTATTTGTTTTTTGGGAGGGAAAATAAGAATGCGGATTATTTATTTACTTGAAAAATTATTTTAGCTTATGTTGATCTTTCCACATTTCATTAAACGTTTTGTCGCTAAACTCAAGCGGAGCATGATGTTTATTCCAATTTTTGAATAACCGGTTTACCATCTTTGTTTTAAAAGCTCCGGTTCCCATGTTCATTAGCTGTCTTTTCAGAGAAGCTACTTTCCAGATTTTCCAGACCATTTTTTCTGAAAATGTAGTTAAGCCTTGCTCCACGCTTTCATTTCTGTTTACCAGTAATAATTCGTGCAAATTTATTTTTACTGGGCACACTTCAGTACATGCTCCACATAAAGAAGAAGCATAACTCAAATGTTTGTATTCTTCAAGCCCGGATAAATTCGGAGTAATTACACTTCCAATCGGGCCGCTGTATGTTGTTCCGTAGGTGTGCCCGCCAATATTTTTGTACACAGGACAAACATTTAAACAGGCACCGCAACGAATGCAATAAAGGCTTTCGCGCTGAACCGGATTTGCCAGAATATTTGTCCGGTTATTATCTAATAGAATCACATACATCTCTTCCGGGCCATCGGTTTCGCCAGACTGTCTCGGTCCGGAAATAATGCTGCTGTAAACAGTCACTTTTTGCCCCGTTCCATAAGTGGAAAGCAATGGCCAAAGCAATGCCAGATCTGTAATTGAAGGAATCATTTTTTCTATTCCTACAATTACAATATGCGTTTTTGGCCATGCGGAAGTGAGCCTTCCGTTACCTTCATTTTCTGTAATAGCGATTCCACCGATATCGCTGATAATAAAGTTGCCGCCCGTAATTCCTATTTCTGCCTGAACATACTTTTCCCGTAATTTTTCTCTCGCTACCAGCGTTAATTCTTCCGGAGAAAGCCGCGATGATGTACCTAATTTTTCTGAAAAAAGTTTAGCAACATCTTCCTTGCTTTTGTGCATCGCCGGCGTTACAATATGATATGGTGGTTCTCCGTCCAATTGCTGAATGTATTCTCCCAGATCTGTTTCTACACTTTCAATTCCATTTTTTGCTAGAAAAGGATTTAAATGAATTTCTTCAGTCACCATACTTTTGCTTTTCACAATTGTCTTGCAATTTTTTTCTTTGCAAATGTTCAGAATTTGTTCCAAAGCATCCTCCGAATCCGATGCCCACAGCACTTTTCCGCCTCGGCTTGTAAAATGCATTTCAAATTCTTCCAGGTGCTGATCGAGCGTTTCCAATGCACGCCACTTAATATTTTTTGCTTTTTCTTTTACAAGGGTTATATCTGAAAATTGTTGCTTCGCCTGGGGGACAACAGAATTGTATTTGGCGATATTGAAATTGATTTTTTGCCGATGTTCCAGGTCAGCGCTTTTAATCGTCGCTTTTGCTTTGAAGGTTGATTCAGTTTCTGTCATGTAAATTATATTGTCTTCTTTTGCGTCTGATAATTAAATAATGTTCTTAAAACCTTGAATCTCTTTTTCTTTGAAATCCCTTTTAAAAACTCCTGTTTTCTTTTACCCAATCTTTTATATAATCTGCAATAACAGAAGTAGAAGTACCGGGAGCAAATAATTTTCCAACACCCATTTCATTCAATTTTTTCATGTCATCTGCAGGAATAATTCCGCCGCCTGTCACCAGAACATCATCCATTCCTTTTTCTTTCATTAATGATAATATTTTTGGAAAAATAGTATTGTGGGCTCCGGTTAAAATACTTACTCCAATTGCATCAACGTCTTCCTGTAATGCAGCATTTACAACCATTTCAGGCGTTTGCCGCAGGCCTGTATAAATAACCTCCATTCCTGCATCGCGAAGCGAAGTTGCAATTACTTTTGCCCCACGATCATGTCCGTCAAGGCCAACTTTGGCAATTAAAACCCGGATCGGTCTTTGCTTTTTAGAAGGAATTTTTTCAGGCATATTATTTCAATAAAGATAAAGTATGTTCTATTCTTTTTATTGTTTCTTCTTTTCCTAAAATGGATGAGATTTCAAAAACGCCCGGGCCAAATTTTCCTCCCACCAGCATGATGCGATAAATAAACATCAGCTCGCCTGGTTTTAATTGGCTTACTGCAGCCAGCTCTTTAAACGCGTGTTCAATCTCTGTTGCATTCCACGAATTCATTAATGAATAAGTGCGGATCAATTCTACAAAAAACTGGATCTTATTATCAGCCCATTTTGGCAGAAGAAGCGCCGTGTCAACTTCAGTCGGAGCAACAAAAAAGAAACTTCCCTGCTGCCAGAAATCAGTTAATAACGTACAACGATCTTTAATAAGTTCAATAATTTTTTCCAGTTTATTTTCATCCTCGATTACAACGCCATGCTCTTCAAATATTTTTTTCACACCAGGTTCTAATCGTTCTACAGAAGATCTTTTGATCCACTCATGGTTGAACCATTTTGCTTTTTCAAAATCAAACTTGGCGCCGTGAGAATGAACTCTGTCCATTGAAAATTTTTCTATCATTTGCTGCAATGTAAAAATTTCCTGCTCCGTTCCGTCATTCCATCCAAGTAATGCGAGCATATTAATAAACGCTTCCGGCATAAAACCAAGTTCTTTAAATCCTTTTATAACGCCTTTGCCACGATCATTCCATTCCATTGCAAACACAGGAAAGCCAAGTCTTTCGCCATCTCTTTTGCTCAGCTTCCCGTTGCCATCCGGTTTTAAAATCAAAGGAAGATGCGCCCATTCCGGCATATGTTTTTCCCAACCAAAATATTTCCAAAGAAGCACATGAACGGGCGCGCTCGGCAACCATTCTTCACCGCGAAAAGCATGGGTGATTTTCATAAGATAATCATCGACGACAACAGCTAAATGATACGTTGGCATTCCATCTGCTTTTAATAGAACTTTGTCGTCCACCCCATCGGTTGGCATTTCAATATCGCCACGAATCATGTCTTTAAAATGCACATATTCATTCGGCGGCATTTTAATTCTTATTACATGAGGAAAATTTATTTTCAACAAGGCTTCTGTTTCTTCTTTTGGCATTACCAGAGAATTACGCATATTCAAACGGTTTTGATAATCGTATTGAACATTGTATTTTCCCTGGGCCTTTAATTTTTCACGAAGATTTTCAATTTCTTCCGGAGTGTCAAAAGCATAGTATGCATGGCCGGATTCTACGAGTTGTTCGGCGTATTTTCGATAAATTTCTTTTCTTTCACTTTGCCTGTAGGGTCCGTATTCTCCTGGCCTCCATGGTCCTTCATCGGGTGGAATACCGCACCAGTTGAGGCATTCAATAATATAATTTTCAGCCCCTTCTACATATCTTGTCTGATCAGTATCCTCAATTCGTAACACAAAATCACCATCGTTTTTTTTAGCAAATAAATAATTGTATAAAGCGGTGCGAACGCCGCCAAGATGCAAACCGCCCGTTGGGCTTGGTGCAAATCTTACTCTTACTTTACTCATATTGCAA
>Ga0157371_10002846_pt1 | contig 16168 bp, 16 predicted proteins | sample C45metaG_FD_113462 | JGI IMG/M metagenome (GOLD analysis project Ga0157371, IMG submission 113462) | Corn rhizosphere microbial communities from Kellogg Biological Station, Michigan, USA - C4-5 metaG | ecosystem: Host-associated > Plants > Roots > Rhizosphere > Soil | place: USA: Michigan...
AATTGAAAATGGTGGTTCCCTTACTATTATTGCTACAGCACTTGTTGATACAGGAAGCAAGATGGACGAAGTAATTTTTGAAGAATTTAAAGGAACCGGTAACATGGAACTTCAACTTGATAGAAGGTTATCTAACAGGAGGATCTTCCCTGCTATCGACATTGTTTCTTCTTCCACCCGCCGTGACGATCTTCTGCTCGATAAAGAAGCTCTTCAAAGAATGTGGATATTACGCAATCACCTTGCCGATATGAATCCGGAGGAAGCGATTAATACACTGATGAAGAATATGAAAGGAACCAAAGACAACATAGAATTCCTTACTTCCATGAACGGTTAAGAAAAAGATTTTTAAGTAGTTTTAAGGCAAAGAATAAACAGAAAGCTTCCCGTTTTTCAATATAAAAAGTCGGTGATTTGCTATTTTTACTGCTGTGCCATTCTGTAATTCTACAGGCAATGAATAAGTAGTTATATCAGGTAAAGGCGGATTATATTTATAAACATTTTGCCTATCAAAGCCATATATTGTTTTCCCAATAACCTCAATATTTGTCCAGTTTAAAAAAGTCAACTTTGTTTTAAAACTTCCGTAATAATCAAAAACGTAAACGCCGTTTTTGGGATCGTATAAATAAACAAAGCCATCTCTGTCGATAATCTTATCTGGCTCGGGAACAGAATCAAAAAGCAAACGGAAATCAACGGTTTGTGAAAGGACGTTTCCGTTGTCGTCTATTTTTTTTAATTTATTGTCCTGTTCATCATACAACCATATATTATTATCATAAGAACCCGTAACGGCCTGAACACGAAAAATGTTTTGTTTTCGCAAATTGATTGCCGTGACAACATTCAGGTATTTATCGAGTAATACTATCGTTGAAAAATTTTCATAAAAAAGAATTGTTTTCCATGGATTTTCAGCATCCACATAGCTTAATTTTCCAAATTGAGTTACCTGGTTAAAAACTCCAACAGAATCTCCATTGTCATCGTATTTTTTTAACTGGTTATTCGCATTGATAATATAAACACCTCCTATCTTATCAACGGTAAAAGAAGAAACTGGGTAGTTGAATTGATTGATAAACCGAAAAGCAGAATTCTTCTGGGCAAAGCCAGATTGAAAGAAAGAAAAGAAAGAAGTAATTAAGAACAGCATGAAATTTTTTCTCATGACTGATAGTATTTCAGGTTAACCTTTCCATCGTCAAAAACCGCGTAACTGTTATATTTTATCCAATCTCCAAGGTTGATATACATACTTTGATCCGTGAGTTGGTGTATAATCGGTAAATGCCGGTGTCCAAAAAGAAAAAAATCAATGTGCTGATTTTGTAAAGTTTCTTTCGCAAATACAATAAGCCATTCTTTTTCTTCCCCTAAAAATTGTTCGTCTTTTTTTCCTGCCGCCGCCCTGCTTTTTCTACTAAAATAATCGGCAATGCCAATACCTGTTGATGGATGCAGAAAGCCAAAAAGCTTTTGAGAAAACTGGTTTCTGAAAACTTTTTTCATGAATTTATAACGATGATCACCCGGACCCAGGCCGTCGCCGTGACCTATTAAAAATTTCTTGCCATTAAATTCAAATTCGCGTGGTTCGTCATGTACCTGGATGTTTAGCTCTTTTTCAAAGTATCCATTCATCCACATATCGTGGTTGCCAACAAAAAAATGAATGCTAATTCCACTATCGGTAAGTTCGGCCAGCTTACCTAAGATTCTTACAAAACCTTTTGGAACTACTTTTTTATATTCAAACCAAAAGTCAAAAAGATCACCAAGAATAAAAATCGCGAAGGCATCTTTTTTGATCTCATCAAGAAATTGAACCACTCGCTTTTCGCGTGCGAGACTGGAATTATAATCCGGAGCACCAAGATGAAAATCTGAAAGAAAATATATTTTTTTACCCTTGGGAATTTGCATGATTCTATAAATTGATAAGATAACTTTCCGTCTGAAGTATTCTGTAAATTTAAATAACAGGAATTGCGAAAATCTATTTGTCTACTGGTAAATTTAAATTGTGATTTTATTGGCCCTGTTGCGTATCAATCAAAAATAAGTAAACTTCCTTCGGCCCGTGTACTCCTACCACCAAAGTTTTTTCAATATCGGCTGTTCTGCTGGGGCCAGCTGCAAAAGTGATGAACGAAGGTAAATTATTGCCATATTTACTTTTTAATCCTTTTAACACATCACGGGTATCAAAAACCAACTGATCTACATAAGCAATACAAATATGAACGGCAGCGTAAGCGCTCACTGTGCGCCCAGATTGCTGGGCACTGCTCATAACTATTGCGCCGGTTCTTGCAACAAGGTAGTGACAGGAAGTGATAGCAGCATCACAATTTGTAAGTGAAGCATCGCTTATCACAGGAAATTCTTCAGCATTAAATAGATTGGAAAATTGTTTTTCTGCAGAATAGACATTACTCCAATTTTGTTGCCTTATCAATTCTTTTATTTGATTTTTTGCATCAATTTCACTTACACAAAAAGCAAATTTTCCAAGAAGGCCTGTAAACTCCTGTGCAAATAATATTTCAAGTTCTTCTGATTGAGCTTTAAATACAGAAGAATTCCCTTCACTTTTTGGAAAAGGCAAAGGCACCGGATTACTCAGTGCCTCTCTTATTTTTTTTAAAATTTTCTCTTTAGAAGAAGAAACTTTCATTTTTACGATTTAATACCGGTGTCGTTACTATCTACTACATGAATGGGCGAATCAATAACCGAGTCCTTAGGGTTGTCAACAAAATCAAGTGCTTTTTTATCTTCGTAAGGCCGTTTACCAATCAAGGTTTCCACGTCACTTTTAAAAAGAACCTCTCTCTTCAACAAAGCTTGTGCGATTACTTCCACTTCTTTTTTCTTATCCGTCAATAATTGTTTCGTTCTTTCAAAAGCTGTTTCGATCAATTTACGAACTTCCTCATCAATCATTTTGCCGGTCTCTTCACTAAAAGGTTTTTGAAAAGCATTTTCCTGTTGCGGATCGTAATAACTTACATTTCCAATCTTGTCATTCATTCCGTATACAGTTACCATTGAATAAGCCATTTTAGTAACCTGCTGAAGGTCGTTACTTGCGCCGGTTGAAATTTTTCCGAAGAAAATTGATTCAGATGCACGGCCGCCGAGAGTCATGCAAATCTGGTCCAGCAATTGATCGGTGTTATACAAATATTGCTCCTTGGGGGTGTATTGTGCATAACCTAATGCTGCAGTTCCTCTGGGAACTATAGTCACTTTTAACAAAGGATATGCGTGTTCCAAAAACCATCCACAAATCGCATGACCAGCCTCATGATAAGCAATGATCTCTTTTTCTTCCGGCAAGATAATTTTATTTTTCTTTTCCAATCCTCCTATTACTCTGTCAATCGCATCCTGGAAATCACTCATGTCAACTGCATCTTTACCGTTTCTTGCTGCAATTAACGCAGCTTCATTACATACGTTAGCAATATCAGCTCCAGCAAAGCCCGGAGTTTGTTCTGCAAGTTTGTGCGTATCCAGGCTTTGAGAAACTTTGATAGGGACCAGGTGAACTTTAAAGATCGCCTCACGTCCTACAAGATCCGGACGATCAATTGTGATTTGCCTGTCAAACCTTCCTGGTCGCAACAAAGCACTATCTAATACATCAGGACGGTTGGTAGCCGCAAGTATTATGATTCCGAGATCGGTACCAAAACCATCCATTTCCACGAGTAACTGGTTTAGAGTGTTTTCTCTTTCGTCGTTGCTCATCATCATGTTCTTTCCGCGCGCACGTCCTATCGCATCAATTTCATCAATGAAAATAATACACGGCGCTTTTTCTCTTGCCTGTTTGAATAAATCCCTAACCCGACTTGCACCAACGCCCACAAACATTTCTACGAAATCACTCCCACTTAGGCTGAAAAAAGGGACCTGCGCTTCACCGGCCACCGCTTTTGCAAGTAAGGTTTTACCTGTACCTGGAGGGCCGATCAGTAATGCACCTTTTGGAATTTTACCTCCGAGGTTAGTATATTTTTTTGGATTTTTAAGAAAATCCACGATTTCCATCACTTCTACCTTTGCTTCATCAAGGTCAGCTACGTCACTAAAATTAATATTCACTCTTGTGCCTTTTTCAAAAAGGGTTGCTTTGGATTTTCCAATATTGAAAATACCACCCGGGCCACCTGCACCCGCGCCTCCGCCTACTTTCCGCATCATCATGATGAAGACAAGTGCGATTAAAAGTATCGGTAAAAGTGTGCTTACGATTTGTCCAAATAATTCTCCTTCATCTGCAGGCTTATCGGGTACCTGCTTTACATCGGGATTGTCTTTGTAAAACTGAGCCAACTGGTTGGCAAAAACCTCATCCTTAATAATTCCGAAATAGGCTTGTGGTGCATCTTTTATTTTCTTTACCTCATCATAATTCTCACCAAAAACGCTTTGAAAATAACTTGCATCACTGTCCAATTTCTGGGGATCGATAAAAACACGAACCAATTTTTTATTGCCAACGGTTTTTATTTGGTCAACATCCCCTTTGCGAAGCATTGAGTAAAAATCGGTGTCGTTAATTTCAAAGCCGGTGCCGGCGGTTGTTCTGAAAAGATTGTATCCTATGATGACAGCAAAAATGATCCCGTAAACCCAGTAAATACTTAATCTTGGTTTTTTCTTGGGGTCGTCTTCCGGTGTGCCCGGGGTTAAATTGGTGTTCAATCTTCTTAATGGTTTTTTTTTCGGTTCTTCAGTTGCCATATCTAATTGCTTCTGCAATATTTTTATCTTGATTCTTCTTTATCAGAATAAGAATTTTGTTATTAATTATTTATTTTTTTTGTTGAATTAATGTTCCATTACTGATGCATCGCTCCACATTTCTTCGAGCTTATAAAACCTCCTCGGCTCAGCTAGCATGACGTGAACAACCACATTTACGTAATCAATTAATATCCATTGTTCTCCCTGGCGGCCTTCATGTTTGTAAGGGCTTTCACCACATTTTTTCTTAACCTCTTCTTCTACAAAATCTCCAATCGCCTTTAATTGAATAGGGTTGTTAGCTTCGCATATAATGAAAAAATCTGTTACTGCTTCAGGGATCTTTTTAAGGTCAAGGCTTACGATTCTTTCTCCTTTTTTTTCCTGTATTGCGTGGATTATGGTCTTAAACAGTTTGCTGCTTCTTGTAATCCTTGCTATGGTTGACTTTTTTCTTTTTTCCAGTAATGTTAAATTATTCAAATGGGTTCTTTTAACTAGTCCTAATTCTGCAATCAGCAAAAATAAATTTATTCTGTTAGATTGCAGCTTTCAACGGAAATTTTGTATCTATTTTATCAAAAATACTAATTCTTTATTAATAACTTTTTTATGCTTTCATCGCCAGAAAATATGTTGATTCTCGATAGCGTGGATAGTACCAACAACTATGCCATGGCCTTACTCCAAAAACGTGAAATTGATGCAGAAATTGCCGTGTTTGCAAAGGAACAAACACATGGAAAAGGGAGACGTGGGAAGCAATGGATGAGCAAGAAGTCTGAAAACATAATGATGTCCGTTGTGGTTCAGTTACAGTGGCTTAGCATCTCGCGACAATTTGATTTAAGTGTTGCGGCTGCCTTAAGTTGTTTTGATCTTTTTGAAAAATATATTTTAGGAAATCTTTTCATAAAATGGCCAAACGATATTTTCATCAATGACAGTAAGGCAGGAGGTATACTTATAGAAAACGTCATTAAAGGTAACATTTGGCAGTGGGCTGTGATCGGTATAGGTTTGAATATTAACCAACAAAATTTTGAAGAAGAGATTTTAAAAGCTAGTTCTTTAAGAATAAAAACCGGTAAAGAATACAATGTAATAGAACTGGCTAATAAACTTCATCTTATACTTTTAGCTAGAATTGAACAATTAAAAGCGGGCGACTTTGAAAAAATGCTTGAAGAATATAATAGTCATTTGTATGCCCGGGGAAAAATGGTAAAACTAAAAAAGCAAAATGTTCTTTTTGAAACCACGATTCTTGGAGTTTCGCAATTTGGACACTTAATTACCAAAGATTCGGTTGAAAGAAAGTTCAATTTTGATGAAGTTGAATTTAAAGGGTTGGTTTAGAAGACGGTGAACCAATAAATAATTTTATTTTCTATTTAGTCTCCAATTAAAGATTTTCAGCATTTCTTGCTTCGGCTTCAAATTTGTTTTTGTAATAACCAACCTTTGCACTTTCCCAAAGATATTTGAAGATGAAAGCTAAAAAACCATATTTTTTAAATTGCTGCAGATGACACATTTCATGCTTTACCCACTTTTGATTTTTTAAAAAATCGTCCTTCGAAACATGATAAAGATGGATTTTTTTCCCTAAAACAATAGCGACGTTTTCACTGTGTAATTTCTTGGCAGCAATCTTTGCAATCCACGAATTTTCTTCTATCTTAAATTCCATAAAATGAATTGTGAATTAAAATCCCGAGGACGAAAATCAAGAAGCAGTTATAACTTTTAAAATTTCTTGACTATGGATTTTTGATTTTGGCTTTTTAAATACTTTCATGATCACTCCTTTTTCATCAATCAAAAAAGTGGTTCTTAAGAGGCCCATATATTTTTTGCCATACATATTTTTTTCACCCCAAACCTGATATTTATCGATAATTTTTTTCTGGGGATCTTCTACGAGTGTAAAAGGCAATTTGTATTTTTCTTCAAATTTTTTGTGACTCACTTTATCATCCGGGCTTACACCAATTACTACCAAACCGGCTTTTGTAAGGGTAGAATAATTATCTCTCAAATTGCAAGCTTCCACCGTGCACGTCGGCGTATCGTCTTCAGGATAAAAATACAGAACCACTTTTTTGCCACGAAAATCTTTCAAGGAAACTGAGTTTCCATTTTGATCTTTTGCTGAGAAATCGGGTGCTTTTTGTCCCTCGGTTAATGTTGTCATTGTAATCTTTTTACCTGGTGAAATGATAAGTTTTTACGGTTGTATTTCCTGCCTCATCCTGTACAGAAATCTTCAATTCGTGTTGTCCTTTTGAACAGTGTTCATCAAAATAATAAATGTATTTTTTGCCTTTGTCATTCGTAAACATAAGCCATTTGCCATCTAATTCCGCGCGAAAATTTTTAACCTGCACATTATTATCAGTAGGAGTGGCAACAATTGTATGGTGTCTTGAAATATTGGCGCCATCATGAAAATCGACATGAATCAGCGGTGGATTGTCATCTGCAATCAATTCAAAATCTCCAAAGCTGTTGAATTTAGCAGAGTACCAATCACTATTGCGTGATGCCTTTTCGACTTCATGACGGTCATTCCAGCTTTGGCGAATCAGCATTTTGTCTTTTAAATTTTCGGGCACAGGTTTATCTGCTTTTAATCTTACTGTGAAATAATCCTCAGACGGAATGAAACCTGACAAAATAGAATGAATAGACGAATAAACGTTATCTCCATCAGAGCTTTTTATGGAATGTGAGAAAACAACCGAGTCATACAAAGTGCCAGAAGGTAAATAAACCTGTACATCCTGGTTTTCAAAAACGTTTACTTGTCCTGGTTCAAATTCTGTCTGTTTTTCTGTGGAAGGATCAGGATCGTCAATTAAAGAAGCTTTTTGTATTTGGAAATTAAGGACTGAAGTATTTAAGTAAGGATCTTTTACTATCACTTTTACATGGTGAATATTGTTATCATGCAATTCAATTACCCCATCACCATTAATATCTTTATAGACTCCCTCAGGATAACCCGGTAGCCTTGACAGATGCTCAATATAAGGACCTCCGGCTGCATGAGTTTTATAATCTACATGCGCATTTACATACCGCGTTTCAGCATAACTGATACTGTCCAGTTCAAAGGCAGAAAGAGGAACATCATCCAAATAGATAATTGCTTCATAAATTCCGTTTGGATTGCTAGAACCAGATTGTTTATCATTTGCTGAAATTCCAAAACTGATCTTTTCAGAATGAACAGGAATAATTCTTTCATTAGTAGTATAATCGCTACCCATTTTTTTGAGGCTAAAAAGTTTCGGCGACTGACTATAAGTGCTTTTAGTTCGGTCATACATGGCCAGCCTTATAATTGTAGGCGGCACCTTATCAGGGATTGGCAATCCGAATAACATTTCATTCAAAACTTTATCTGTTTTCGTATCGCGTATTTCAAAGTGAGTGTGTGGCCCTGAAGAGCCACCCGTGCTTCCACTGTAAGCAATAAATTGGCCTTGCTTTACCGGAAACATTCCCGGAGGAATAGTTAAATCTATATTCCATTTTTCCTGTTCATATTGTTTTTCCCTGACGTATTTATCCAACGAGGAAAAGAATCGATTTAAGTGCCCGTAAACGGTCGTCAAACCATTGGGATGATTTATATAAATTGCTTGTCCATATCCGAATGGTTCAACTGTTACCCGCGCAATGTATCCGGCCGCTGCTGCTTTCACGTGTTTGTTTACCACATGGTCGGTTCTGCAGTCAAGTCCCATATGATAATGATTCGGTCGAAGCTCTCCAAAATTTGCTGCAAGGCTTATTCTAGCATCTACAGGATAAATGAAATAATTTTTAGGATAAGGTTTTGGTGCAAAAAATTGTGCACGGGCGGAAGCGAAAAAAAAAATTAAAATAAAAAACAGGAACGGTTTATGTATAGTATATTTTTTAATAGAAAAAGTTTTCATATTTACAAATCTAAGAACTAAAATTTTTACTTAACAATGGCAAATTCAAATAAGATTGCAGCGATTATACTGGGAGCCGCAGGTGGCTTCGCTTTAATAAAATTTTTAAGCATGCCACAGGAAGAACGTAATAACTTTTACAATCTTGTTAAAGATAAAACCCACGAATTGCTGGATAATGTAGAAGATACTGTGGAAAAAGTGGAACATTATATGGATGAATTTAAGAGTAAAGGGGAAGATGAATGGATCGATAAAATATACATTCTGAAGAAAATGTTCAAGAACCTATACGGTTCAGATAAACATTTCCTTCTCTGATTTATTTCCTACTTTGATAGGAATTTAAAAAGGCAGGCTTTTGGGGAAAGGCCTGTTTTTTTATTTTACTGTGAACGCATAAATAAAGGCCATTTTAATTTTGCTTTCGGGTGTATTGTAAATTTTTAAAGTATTTTTTGGATATTTTGCGGGGTTGATTTGATTAGTTTCCATTATTTTTGGCGCCCACTCATTATAATTTCATGCCATTAGATCAATCTATTAAAACAGTTTTAATTATAGGCTCAGGTCCAATTGTTATCGGACAGGCCTGCGAATTTGATTATTCCGGAACACAGGCAGCACGTAGTTTAAAGGAAGAAGGAATTAATGTTCTTCTCATTAATAGCAATCCTGCAACGATCATGACAGACCCGATGATGGCGGATAGAGTTTATTTGTTGCCGTTGACGCCGGAAAGTATTGAACAAATTATTGATGAAAACCAATCCGGGGAATTTAAGATAGACGCCGTACTGCCAACAATGGGCGGCCAGACTGCATTAAATCTTTGTAAGGAAGCCGATGAAATGGGAATTTGGGAAAAGAATAATATCCGGCTAATCGGCGTAGATATCAAAGCGATCGATAAAGCGGAAGACCGTGATAAATTTCGTGAATGGATGCTTGAAATGAATATTCCTGTCGCGCCTGCAAAAATTGCCAATTCATTTCTTGAAGGAAAGGAGATAGCACAGGAAATAGGTTTCCCATTGGTGCTTCGGCCATCTTTTACCCTGGGCGGTACAGGAGGTAGTATCGTCTTTCATAAAGCCGATTTGGATGAAGCGTTAAATCGTGGTTTAACAGCTTCTCCCATCCATGAAGTGTTAGTTGAAAAAGCGATGATGGGTTGGAAGGAATTTGAACTGGAATTGCTTCGCGATGATAATGATAATGTGGTCATCATTTGTACGGTAGAAAATTTTGACCCGATGGGCGTTCATACAGGCGATTCAATTACCGTTGCACCGGCGATGACCTTAAGTGATACAGCTTATCAGAAGATGCGAAATACTGCCATCGCAATGATGCGGAACCTTGGAAATTTTGCGGGGGGCTGTAATGTGCAGTTTGCATTAAATCCTCAGACAGAAGACCTCATTGCAATTGAAATAAATCCGCGTGTAAGCCGCTCTTCTGCCCTGGCAAGTAAAGCAACCGGTTATCCCATTGCTAAGATTGCAGCCAAACTTGCAATTGGTTTTACTCTTGACGAATTAAAAAACCAGATCACAAAAACCACTTCCGCTTATTTTGAACCGGCACTCGATTATGTGATCGTAAAAATTCCGCGTTGGAACTTTGATAAATTCAAAGGTGCAGATGATACATTAGGATTTCAAATGAAATCTGTAGGAGAAGTAATGGCAATCGGAAGAAGTTTTGCAGAGGCCATCCAGAAAGCCTGTCAAAGTCTTGAAAATAATGCGCTTGGTCTTGGTTATTATGGAAAAAGCCTCATGCACGCGGAGGAAATCGTGGAATATATTAAAACGCCGAAATGGGACAGGATCTTCAGGATAAAAGATGCATTGATGATTGGCGTAAGTGTAAAGAGAATTTGCGAATCAACACGAATCGACCGATGGTTTATTTACCAGATTCAAAAAATAGTGAATTGTGAAAAGGCAGTCGCAAAGACTTCATTGGAAAATATTTCTCCCGAACTTTTAAAAGAGGCAAAACATCTGGGGTTCAGCGACGAACAAATTTCAAAGATCATGAAAGACGGAAGTACAGACGAAGATGTTTATGAAAAAAGAAAACAATTGGGCATTACACGTGTATATAAAATGGTTGACACATGCAGCGCGGAGTTTGAAGCAAAGACACCCTACTTTTACAGCACATTTGAATAAGAATTTAATCGATAATTAGTGATTGATATTAAAATTAAAATGGACAATAACATCATATACAACGAATCGGTTCCTTCTAAGAAGAAAAAAATTATCGTGCTCGGCAGTGGCCCAAACCGTATTGGTCAGGGAATAGAGTTTGATTATTGTTGCGTGCATGGGTTGTTGGCAATTAAAGAGTGCGGCATGGAAGCAATCATGATCAATTGCAATCCTGAAACGGTTTCTACAGATTTTGATATCGCTGATAAGTTATATTTCGAGCCTGTTTTTTGGGAACACATCTGGGAAATAATTGAACTGGAAAAACCTGATGGCGTTATTGTTCAACTGGGTGGACAAACCGCTTTAAAACTTGCCGAAAGATTAAATGAAAAAGGCATAAAGATTATCGGTACCTCTTACGATAATATGGATATTGCCGAAGACCGGGGCCGCTTTAGCGATATGCTTAAAGAGCTCGGAATACCTTATCCAAAGTATGGAACCGCTTATAACACTGACGAAGCAATTGAGATGGCCAGGAAAGTCGGTTATCCTGTTTTAGTTCGCCCAAGTTATGTTTTAGGCGGCCAAAGAATGCGCATCGTTCTTAATGATGAAGAGTTGGAAAATGGGGTGTTGAGTTTATTAAAACATTTACCCGGCAATAAAATTTTAATCGACCAGTTTTTGGATCGTTGCCAGGAAGCTGAGATAGACGCAATATTCGACGGTGAAACTTTTCATGTAATGGGATTGATGGAACATATTGAACCGGCTGGGATTCACAGTGGCGACAGTAATGCCGTTTTACCTCAATTCAATCTATCACCTTTGATCGTTCAAACGATGGAAGAGTATGCAGAAAAGATCGCCCGGGTATTGCATATAAAAGGATTGATCAATATCCAGTTTGCAATAAAAAATGGTGAAGTTTATGTAATTGAAGCGAATCCACGGGCATCGCGCACAACACCGTTTATTGCGAAGGCCTACCAAATTCCTTATTTAAATATTGCCACTAAAATAATGCTGGGTGAAGCTAAAGTAAAAGATTTCACTTTTGAAAAAAAGCTAAAAGGTTTTGCCATAAAAGAACCGGTTTTTTCATTCAATAAATTTCCGGGAGTAAACAAAGAATTAGGGCCGGAAATGAAAAGTACAGGTGAAGCGATCCGTTTTATTAAAGACCTGCGCGATCCTTACTTCAGGCAATTATACAGGGAAAGAAGCATGCACCTGAGTAAATAATGGTTATCAATAAACGAAGAAAAAATAAAGATCTTAATTTTCTCAAAAATAAAAACCTGCTTCGCAAGAGCAGGTTTTTTACATCCTGATTAAACTAAACATGAGAAAGATTACCAATTACTAAATCGAATTCCAATATTGTATGGAGTAAAATTCAAATCCTTTTTAAAAATTGATTTTGGACTGTAAGATCCGTATAAGTGAACCGGACCAAGACCAAGCTCACCTACATAAGAAAACTTCCATTTTTCAAGATCATAATCACCGCGATTTTTTTCCTTTCCGCGCGGGTCGCTTATTTGCTTGTTGCGGCTGCTGTATAAATAACCCATGCTCACTCCGGCGCTGAGACTGATTCCTTTGTGCGTGTCATTTGGGTTGCTGATTAAGTTAATCATTACAGGAACCGTAACATAATCCGCCGCCAGTTTATTCTTCTTAAGAGTGACAGAATCCTGGAAGATGAAGGGATGCGGAATATCCTGCAATGGATTGTATGGATTAATTCCTCCTTCATTAAAACTAATATCATGTGTAAAGCGATAATTGTTCATTTCAACGCCTAATCCATATTTAAGGTTCAGGTAATGTTTTATAAGGTTTAGCCTTTGCATGAAGAACCAGATATTAACGTTCACCGATTTTACAGTTTTTAACTTCAAATCATTTGCGGATAAAGCCGGTGAGCCAGGCTTGTTAACGATATATCCATCAGTGGTTGCGGCTGCATAATCCGTCTTGTCTGTCCAGTTTGCAAAACCAATATCGAATACAAAAGAGGACGTGCTAATGTTTGAATGATCTTCACGATGTCTTTTACCAACGGTGACGGTTACACGCTTTTCATCATTTGGCTGTCCCCTTTTAAGAATGATCATTCCACCGATACGAACGGTATCATTTTTCTTTTGTATCTGCACGGAATCTGTTTGCGCAAAACTGCTCATGGCGGTGCATACTATTGTTAGAATTAAAATTGACTTTTTCATTTTAAATGTATAAGATTGATTAATTTATTTAAAGTTTTTTTGCAACGACTTGTTCTTCATTGCCTTCAAGCAGGCGGCTTATAGGGTTAGTTCTTTCTACTATCCGTTTCACTTTTTTAAGGAAGCCACCGACTTTTGTTTTATTAAACTGTTCTGCAGGAACATCATAAAAGACATAATTATCATTATCGGAAGAAGCTTCGGTATAGGCTGCCGTTTGGGTATAGTTTAGTTGAACTGGCTGTACTGCTTTTTGAATTGAAATCTTTGCTGCGTCCTCAATAGGTTTTTTATGATTGTCGGCATTTTCCTGGTTATTTTCTATCGATGTTTTCAGCGCTACGACATCGACAGGTTCATTCTTTAAATGCTGAATTTGTTTTGTAAGAGAAGATGCTTCAGTTTTTTCGACAGCAACATTATTACTTGATTTTTGAACCGGCTTATCAACCTTGTGATGCCCATTAGAAAAATTCTCCTTTTCTTTATTTACTGCAGAAGAAGCAATCTGAGCAGTTTCTTTCTTAGGTTCAACATGAATAATATCGGGTGTTGGAGCCTTAGGTTTTTTTATTGGAATGTTTTGTGCAGTAACCGGAACTTTGGTGGGTTGATTCGTAAAATAAGGAATCGAGAACCACAATCCGAAACCAATTAAAACTGCTGCTACAGCGTATCGCCAAACCATTATAGAAACCACTCTTCCTGATTTTTCTTTCCTGTACAATTCTTTTTTATCGGGATAAACAATCAAAGTATCCGGAGTTAATTTTGCTTTTCCTATCAGCTCAAATTCAAGTTTTAAATTAGCGTGTTGTGCTACAAAATTTTCAGTTTCTCTTTTTTCTTTTTCTGAAAGTTCGTTATCGTGATAAAGAACAAAAACCTCTTCGTAATTATTTTCGTTTATTGCAAACGAACCTTCATTCTTGTACAAAAATAATTTGTCATTCAGCTTTATCTCTTCATCAGGAAGGTTTATTGTAAGCTTGAGCATACAAAATTCTTCCTTCAAATCAGGGTTTTCATTTACGAATACCTCCACCATTTTCCTTTCTGCTTTTGATAATTCGTTATCAGCATACAGTAAAAAATATTCTTCGTAATTATTTCTATTGATATTCATTTTAAAGTACATTTTCTGGTTTAACCAAATAATTTTTCAGTTGTATCCTTGCCCTGTGCAAGTATACTTTTACCTGGCTGATACTCAATGACGTTATTACTGCAATTTCCTCATAAGAATAACCTTCATAATCTTTTAATAAAACAAGGCTGCGTTGTGTTTCACTTAACCTGTATAAAGCCTCATTTAATAATTTTTTTATTTCACTTTGTGGTTCTTTTGTTGTTTGCAATGATGATGAAAAATCTTCTTCCAGTTTCACTCTTTTGTTTTTTCTTATAAGGTCTATCATCTGGTGATAAGCTACAGTAAACAGATAAGACTTACTTCTTTCGTTTTCCACTCTATCGCGGTTGATCCACATCTTTTCAAAAGATGCCTGCACCACATCACGGGCATCCTCTTCATGCTTTAAGTTTTTTACAATAAACCTGTACACGTTATCTGCATAGAGATTTACACAATCATTAAATTCTTTCTCAGTCATACAATCAGGTAATTTTTAAATTACACCAGCCTTTTTATATAATACGATCGGACAGAAATAAAGTTACATTTCACGGGAAAAGAATTTTTTAAGGCTGGATTTTATCGTTTTCATTGTAGGTTTGTACTATCAAAAATAAGCAAGTATGAATGAAAATTTTTCCAGTAGATTGGGTAAAGAATTAGAAGAAATAAAGGCAAGCGGGCTTTTTAAAAATGAACGAATCATCACGAGTGAGCAGGGAGCGGAAATTGAAGTAGGTGGAAAAATAGTATTGAATTTTTGTTCCAACAATTATTTAGGATTGGCTGCTGATCTAACAGTAATCGATGCGTCTAAAAAAACATTAGATGATAGAGGATATGGCTTAAGTAGCGTCCGCTTTATTTGCGGAACGCAGGACATCCATAAGGAACTTGAGAAAAAGATCTCTGAATTTTTGGGAACAGAAGATACCATACTTTATGCCGCTTGTTTTGATGCAAATGGCGGAGTTTTTGAACCATTATTTGGTGAGGAGGACGCAATCATTTCAGATGCATTAAATCATGCAAGTATTATTGACGGAGTTCGCTTGTGCAAGGCTCAACGGTTTCGTTATGAACATAATAATATGGCAGATCTTGAAAACAAGCTGGAAGAAGCGAAAGATACCAGGAGCCGCATCATCGTTACTGATGGAACATTCAGCATGGACGGAACCATTGCTCAATTGGATAAGATAGTTGAACTGGCTGAAAAATATGATGCGGTAATAATGGTGGACGATTCACACTCTACGGGTTTTATTGGCAAAACCGGAAGAGGAACTCCTGAATACCGCGGTGTTTCAGGGAAAATTGATATTATCACCAGTACATTAGGAAAGGCGCTTGGCGGAGCGAATGGAGGTTTTACTTCCGGTAAAAAAGAAACAATTGAAATGCTTCGGCAAAGAAGCCGGCCCTATTTATTCAGTAATACCCTGGCACCAAATATTGTAGGAGCATCAATTGCTGTATTTGATATGCTGAGCGAAACAACTGATTTGCGCGATAAATTGGAATCGAATACAAAATATTTCAGGGAAAAGATGACCAAATCGGGGTTTGACATAAAACCGGGGGTTCATCCTATCGTTCCGATAATGCTTTATGATGCAGTTTTGTCGCAAAAGTTTGCAGCACGGTTATTGGAAGAAGGAATTTATGTTACCGGTTTTTTCTATCCTGTAGTACCAAAAGGGCAGGCAAGAATTCGCGTTCAGTTAAGTGCGGCACATGAACAAAAACATTTGGATAAAGCAATTGAGGCTTTTACTAAAGTGGGCAAAGAATTGGGAGTTTTAAAATAAATTTTAGGTTATAGAAAGAACCGGCAATGAATGAAACAGCAGCAACCTTTAAAGCAAAAAGCATTATAAAATCTGCCGACCTGGATCACAGGCATAA
>Ga0157371_10002847_pt1 | contig 16159 bp, 15 predicted proteins | sample C45metaG_FD_113462 | JGI IMG/M metagenome (GOLD analysis project Ga0157371, IMG submission 113462) | Corn rhizosphere microbial communities from Kellogg Biological Station, Michigan, USA - C4-5 metaG | ecosystem: Host-associated > Plants > Roots > Rhizosphere > Soil | place: USA: Michigan...
AAAGTAAAAACAAAAGGTAAGAGTAATACTGAAATACGTCTGTTGATCATTTGAATGTATTTATAAATTATGCAATGTAAATATAGCAATGATGATTAACGATTCTTGCGAAAAATAAAAATTGTAATTATTTGTTTGTTCACCGGCAAAACCTCAACTCAATTGTTTGCGATTGGCTTCAATTATCTTTGCAAAATGGCGTATAAAAATTTGCAGGAATTTATTGATGTTCTTGAAAAAGAAAACGAACTCGTTCGGATAAAAGAATATGTAGACCCTCATTTGGAAATTGCAGAAATAACAGACAGGATCAGTAAAAATAAAGACGGTGGAAAGGCTTTATTGTTTGAAAATACCGGTTATGATTTTCCCGTTCTCATGAATGCTTACGGAAGTGAAAAGCGTATGTGCCTTGCGTTAGGTGTTCATCATTTAAACGATACGGCCAAGGAGATCGAAGATTTGTTTCATATGCTTTCTGCTCCCAAAGAAAATATTATTGACAAATTAAAATTACTTCCGAAACTTGGCCAGTTTGCCAGTTGGATGCCGAAAGTAATCAGTGGGAGAGGTGAGTGCCAGCAAGTGGTTATGAAAGATGCCGACATTACCAAGTTGCCGGTAATAACTTGTTGGCCAAAAGATGGTGGACCTTTTGTAACGCTCCCAATAATTCATACGAAAGATCCAAACAATCATTCAAGAAATGTGGGAATGTATCGTATGCAGGTTTTCGGGCCAACGCTAACAGGAATGCATTGGCACAAACATAAAGTTTCGGCAAAACATTTTAATGAATATAAGAAACTAAAAAAGCGTATGCCCGTTGCCGTTGCATTGGGAGGAGACCCGGTTTATGCTTACTCAGCGACAGCGCCTTTGCCCGAAAACGTGGATGAATATATGCTTGCGGGGTTTTTAAGAAAGAAAAAAGTAGAACTGGTGAAATGTATTTCTCAACCGGATATTGAAGTGCCGGCCGATGCAGATTTCATTATTGAAGGTTATGTCGATCCAAATGACGAATTAATTTGGGAAGGGCCTTTTGGCGATCACACCGGTTATTATTCTTTGCCCGACTGGTATCCTCGTTTTCACATCACTGCAATTACTCATAAAAGAAATCCAATTTATCCCGCGACGATAGTCGGTATTCCTCCACAGGAAGATGCGTGGCTGGGAAAAGCAACTGAACGCATTTTTTTAGCACCAATAAAAATGACCTTGGTTCCTGAAATCATTGACATGGAAATGCCGGTGGAAGGGGTTTTTCACAATTTGGTAATTGCTAAAATTCAAAAAGATTATGCGGGCCAGGCGCAAAAAGTAATGAATGCAATGTGGGGTGCCGGGCAGATGATGTTTAATAAAATTTTAGTTGTTACCGCCTCCTCTAACTCCTCCAAGGGAGACGAGCCACGAAACTTTACACTTTCAGATTATGACAAATTAGCAAAAGAAGTTTTTAAAAATCTCAATCCTTCAACAGATATTTATTTTTCACAGGGCCCAATGGATGTTCTCGATCACAGTTGCAGCAAATTAGGATTTGGTGGCAAAATGTGCATAGATGGAACGTCTAAATATGTGGAAGAAAAAGATGATGGCTTTTCGTCTATGCATCCCCATTTTACTGAAGAATCAAAAAAAGAATTATTAAAAGAATTTCCTGAAATTAAAGCGATTAATTTTTCTTTAGTAGAAAAACAGATTCCTTGTTTGATTCTTTCGGTTGAAAAAAATAAAAAAAATCATGTGAAAGAATTGCATCAATCCATTTTTGAAACGGGAATTGCCGATGGAATTAAAATGATCCTTTATGTAGAACATACCGTGGATCCAAATGACCTTCCGGTGGCTTTATGGCGTTTTTGCAATAACCTCGATCCAAAACGGGATCACTTTATAGTAAAGAAACAAATTCCTCAAAATCCTGGTCTGTATCTTTCGTGCATTGGTTTTGACGGAACTTTAAAGACAAAAGAATTTGATGATTTTTACCGGGACTGGCCGAATATTATAATTGCAGACCACAAAACAATTGAATCAGTTGATAAAAAATGGCCGCGGCTTGGTTTGGGAGAATTTATCCCATCACCTTCTTTAAAATACAAAGGACAGATGTATGGAGAAGAAGCGGTAGCCGACAGTCCCGGTAGATAATTTCTGAATTTGGAATTATTTACCAGGACTTTCTTATAGAAAATTAAAGACTAAATATCTGTCGCTTCGCCGTAAGCCACTGCAGTAGCCTCTTTTACGGCTTCGCTTATCGTTGGATGTGGATGAATCGCATTTAATATTTCGTGTCCTGTGGTTTCCAGTTTGCGCGCCGTCACAACCTCCGCAATAACTTCTGTAACATTATAACCAATCATGTGACAGCCTAGTAATTCGCCATATTTTGCGTCATAAATAATTTTCACAAATCCTTCCGGAGCGCCTGCTGCTGTTGCTTTCCCGCTCGCCATGAATGGAAATTTTCCAATCTTCAATTCATAACCCGCATCCTTAGCCGCTTTTTCCGTATAACCGACTGAAGCAATTTCCGGGGAACAATAAGTACAACCAGGAACATTATTGTAATCTATAGGCTCAGGATTTTTACCGGCGAGATGTTCGGCAGCATTAATACCTTCTTTCGTGGCTTTATGCGCCAAAGCCTGGTGAGGTGTACAATCGCCGATAGCATATAATCCGGGAATATTTGTTTGCTGGTTTTTATCAACTATAATTCTTCCTTTCTCTGTTTTAACGCCCAATTCTTCCAAACCAATATTTTCAATATTAGCAGTAATTCCAGTTGCGCTTAACACCACATCTGCTTCCAGCGTTACTTCACCATCCTTCGTTTTCACTTTCGCTTTCACTCCATTTCCAGTTGTATCGGCACTTGTAACTTCGCTTCCCGTCATTATCGTAATGCCTTGCTTTTTGAAACTTTTCTCCAATTCTTTTGAAATCTCTTCATCTTCAACGGGAACGATTCTTGGCAGAAATTCTACAATGGTAACTTTTGTTCCAATGCTATTATAAAAATAAGCGAATTCAGTACCGATTGCGCCTGAGCCAACAACTATCAACGATTTGGGTTGATTTTCCAAGCTCATTGCTTTGCGATACTCAATAATTTTTTTGCCATCAAATTTCAATGACGGTAATTCTCTCGCTCTTGCGCCGGTTGCTATGATTATATTTTTTGCTTCCAGTGTTTGTTTTTTTCCATCAGCACCGGTTACTTCAAGTTTTGTTGGTGAGATCAATTTTCCATTTCCCATCACCACATCAATCTTATTTTTCTTCATCAAAAATGTAACGCCTTTATTCATTTTATCGGCTACACCACGGCTGCGCTTAATAACGTTACCAAAATTTGGTTGCGGATCTTTCAAATCAATTCCATAATCTGAAGAATGATTTGCATATTCCATTACCTGCGCACTTTTCAATAATGCTTTCGTAGGAATACAACCCCAGTTGAGGCAGATGCCGCCAAGGCTTTCGCGTTCTACAATTGCCACTTTTTTTCCTAACTGTGAAGCTCTTATTGCTGCCGGATAACCGCCCGGGCCGCTGCCTAAAACTATTACGTCGTATGCCATATTTCGTGTGAATTTGTTTTTTGAAAATTGTATTTATAAACCTTGCAAAATTACTTTAGAATGTGCAAAGTGCAAAAACTGTAACATTTGGTTATTACAAAAACTCTGATATTTTATGGATATTCACACAAAAATTAATTCAACGAAATGGCCTCTAGACCCGTGAAATTCTTTTTTCTTATGAAGAATTTTTTTCTCTTTCTTTCCATTATTTCTATGCTGATTTTAAGTAGTTGCAGTACATCGAAAAAAATAAGAAAAACCGAACCTGATGTTAGTACGAAAAATAACTTGCCTTCACCAACGGCAAACAAAGTTTCAGCAAATGATGTAATTAATTTTGCTGAGACACTTATTGGAATCAAATATAAGTACGGTGGAGAAAGTATTGAAGATGGTTTTGATTGTTCCGGTTTTGTAAATTACGTGTTTAATCATTTCAATATTTCCGTTCCTCGCGTCACAACAGATTTTGCCAACGCCGGCGAAGAAGTTCCAATAAATGAAAGTAAGCCTGGTGACATCATTTTATTCACGGGAAGCGATGCAAGAAGCCATACAGTAGGCCATGTGGGAATCATAACTGAAAATAATAACGGAGATGTAAAATTTATTCATGCATCAACAAGTCGCGGTGTAATGATTTCAGGAATGAACTCTTATTTTCGGCCACGTTTCATAAAAGTAAAGCGTATATTTCCACAGGGCGCGTAAGCTTCTGACTAAAGTAAAAAAGCATTTTATTTTTTCGTCTACTGTTACCGTTAGTTATTGTTTGCAAAGACTGTGGTTTCCTTTGCCTGTTCTTCTTCTGCCCGTGTTTTTAAAGTATTGATACTTAAATTGAGTTCAAATCCCAAAAGTATAACGAGCGAATTTAAAAAGATCATGATCATGATTACCATGATCGTACCGATGGAGCCGTATAAGATGTTGTATCTGCCAAAATTATTTACAAATGCTGTAAACCCGATCGTCACCCAAATGGACAAAAATGTTGCTACTACAGCCCCAGGAGAAACGAGTTTCCAACGGCGTGTGGTGGAAGGTGCATAGCGATAAATAAAAGCGTAAGAATAAAAAATAAGACCTATGATCAAAATCCATTTTCCATAAAAGATCAGGTTTCTTATGTGAAAATCTTTTACGCCAATCCAATCTAATATATTTCGTTGCAGAAGTAATAATACAAGGCAAACGAGTAATAACCCAAATAACATCATGGTTAATTTAATCGCTTGCCACCTTTTTTTTAAGCCCTTTATTTTCTGAAATCCTACATGATTTTTATTGAATGATCGCATTAATCCCATCACCGCTCCAGACGCAAAAAACAACGATAGAACGAAAGTGAATGAAAGCATTCCTATTTTGGAACCGTTAATAAAGCTGTCAACAAATTGTATCAATCCTTTATTATACGTGGCCGAAGGAATGATGTCATGAATCAATCCGTGAAGTTGCGTTTTAAGTCCTTTCTTTGAAATAAAAGGAAGATTTGGTGTAAGCGTAAAAAGAAACAAGCAGGAAGTTGGCACCGACATAATAAAATTGTACGAAATGGCGGATGCTTTCTCAGTGAAATTAGGAAGGCTGAAATCATTTAAAAAGTACTTCGCTACCTGGTAAACCGTCATTCCCTGGAAACCGGGCGGCGACCAGGTCTTACTTTTTCTCACCAGTTATTTTATGGGGTGAAGAAGGAAATTTATCTTTTTTTGCAAAACGATATTCTTATTTTGAACAGGTTCTAACCTTTTAAAAAACTAAAATAATCCTTTTTGAACTATTCAAACTAATCACCTTTTTGCCTTGCTTCAATAAGACTGTCAAGTGCCTTTTGGTAAGCCTTGGCGAAACGTTGATGCTGGCTATAATCAGAAGCGAAATCAGAATAACCTGAAAAATCAGAACGCGCAACAAAAAACAAATAATTTGTTTCGGGCGAATTTAAAACATCATCAATCGTTTTTATCGAAGGCGTACAAATAGGACCGGGCGGCAATCCGGTGTTTAAATAAGTATTGTAGGGCGACGGAAATTGCAAATGTTTTTGGTAAATTCTTTTCAAACCAAAATCCCTCAAAGCATATTTTACCGTCGGGTCAGCAGCCAGTTTCATTCCTTTTTTTAACCTGTTTAAATAAACACTTGCAATCTTTCCTTTGTCTTCATCTTTGTTAGTTTCTTCTTCAACTATTGAGGCGAGCGTGTAAACTTGTTCGGGCGTGAGGTTCAGCCGTTCTGCTTTTTGCTTTCTCTCCTCATTCCAGAATTTCTTTTTTTCGGCATACAACTTTTTGAAAATATTTTTCATGGAAGTATTCCATGTGTAGGTGTAAGTGTTTGGAATCACATCCGTCATCACCGTATTTGTATCTACATCAAATTGTTTCAACGAATCCTGGTTGTTCAAAAAATTCATAACCGTTGAAGAATCAATTTCAAAATCATTACCGATCTTTTTGGCGAGATCATCTTTTGTTCTGAGCTTCGTAATTACCAAATTCACCGGCACTTGTTTACCCTGCCGAAGCATTTTTACCAGGTGATATAAACTCATTCCGTCGTTCACTTTAAATTTCCCGGCTTTTACCTTTTCAGGATATCCCGAATACTTAGCAACCTGGTCGAACCAAAAAATATTGGTAATCATTTTATGTGCCAATAAGCTATCCTTCACATCCGCGTAATTTCCGCCGGTTCGGATGTACAAATATTTCTTTTGGGGATTATGAACAACGGGGCCGAAAAGATTCCAGGCAAAATAGGCGAATATCACACCAATAATCAGGATAATAATTACTATTATTTTACTGGTTTTCATATGTGTCGTTTCCAGTTTCAGTTCTGAAAATACTATTTTAATTCTTTTTCAAAAATGATACCAATAAAAAACCCTGCCTTTTTTTAAGACAGGGTGTTAAATATTTTTGAACTCTTATTGTGCGGGAGTTGGAGTTTTTACCGGTGCCTGCTGGGTAGAAGGCATTGGAACCGTATTATTATTTTGCTGCGGTGCCATTGGCGTGCCAACGGGCGCTTCGTTTATCAGGTTTTCATTTGAATTTGTTCCACCTGTTCTCGGAATAAAAAGAGTAGATGTGATACATAAAACCCCAATGATAGCGGCGAATAACCAGGTTCCTTTTTCCAAAACGTCGGTTGTTTGTTTTACACCCATCAATTGGTTACTGAAACCACCTAAAGAAGAGGACAAACCGCCACCTTTTGGATTTTGAATAAGTACTATCACACCTAATATGATCGATGCTAAAATAATAAGTACTATAAAAAGAAATAACATATTAAACGATTTTTAAACTTTCAATTTTGGCTGCAAAGTACGCACTTTTGGAGGGATTAATCAAACTTAATTTTTGATACATTTCTATCGCTTTTTCACGCTTTCCCTGTTTCACCAAAACCTCTGCCATGGCTTCTGTAAGCACATTTGCATTTTGATTTGACACTTCCGAAGAAGTTTGAATTAATTTTTCAATCACTTCATTTTGTTCAGGTAGCTGACCAGGATGCAATTTCTTCATGCTTTTTAGCCATGCAGTAAAACTTTTTACCTGCCTGCCCAACTGGTCATTGTTGAGTGCCTCTTCAGAAAGCTGAATTCCTTGAGAAGCAAAATAATCAACTGTATGTAATGGCTCAAATGGAATTGCCTCATCTTCAGCTTCTTTATTAGTAGCATCAACAGCGGAAGTTCCCTCATCAGGTACTTTAATATCCAAAACAGATTCATCTTCATTAAATGTCTCTTCTTCTTGTGAGGATGAAACAGGTTCATTTTCTTCTTGGGTTGTTGGCTCCGTTATGTTTTCATTTGTTGCAAAATCTTCCTTTGCTTCTTCAACAACCGGAACTTCAACAGTTTCATTATTTATAATTGCATTTTCATTTGTCTTGTCAACAAATTCCTGATTTTCATCATGAGTAACTTCAGTTGTCGAAGGCAAATTCTCATTAAATTGTTCCAGTTCCAATGAACATCGTTTACGGCCTGCGGAAATTCTTCTGTCTTCTCCTCATGAATAGTTTCGCTTTGATTTTCAAATTCGTCATTTGCGGATTCTGAAGATTCAAGTTCCATCGGTAAATTCTCAGTAATTTGTTTGTTTACTGCTGCAGGCAATTCTTCGTCCGCCGATTCTTCTACAACCGGCAAATTGATTTCACTTTCATTTTCGGGAACAAGCTCCTCAATTTCGCTTCTTGGGTTTTCACCGTTGGTTTCTATTTCAGCATTTCCTGCAAACGTTTCCTGACCTGCTGTTGAGTCTGCAGGAACAGTTTTTTCAATTCCAACGTCTTTCAACTTTGACAACTGAAACTCTATCCAATAAGGATTTTGAAAATAAATTCCTGCTTGTTTTGACTGCTCATCAAAACGCGCATCGTTATTTTTTTTCAGATGATATAAGAGAAGAAAATGTGCCAAGGAGCTTGCAGGGTAATCAAGAACATTTTTTTCAAGGAAATTCAAATCCCCGGAAAGATCATTATCGTAAAGAGCCGCATAATCCGTGTTTGTACTCATCAATGTTCAATTACCAATTTGAAAATATTTTATTAAAGATGGCGTCTGTCACCGTTTTAAGGATATTATCCATCAGGCTTGATTCTGCCTGTGGCAAACTTTGAGAAGCAGGAAAATCATAATTACTTGTCAGATCTGTCTCAAAACTTTTTGCAGGATCAGGATCAACCGTATTTTTAAAGATAAGATGAAAAGTAACATTTAACCTGTTGCTCGAAGCTTGTTGATTTTGTACACCACTTGTTGTTACGCTGTAATCAGAAACATAGCCGCTTATATCGTAGTTCGCATCATCATTTTTTGTTTCCCGCAACCGCGTCTGGCTAATGATCTTTTGCCTTAATTTTTCAGTCAGGGCAGGAGCGACGGATGGATTTACATAACGCGCATGGTTCTCAAACAAGTTCACCCTGAACGTAGTGATATCAGCGGGAATAGGTGACGTATCTTTAAAAGAATATTTACAGGTTGCAAACGTAAAAATTACGGAAACAAAAGTGAGTAAAAAGAATAATTGTATTCTTGAGGTGGATTTCATTTTGATGTTGTTGTGCCTATTTGCGTTTATTCATTAATGTTATACTCTTTCAGTTTCCTATACAATGTTCTTTCACTGATACCGAGATCGCTCGAAGCGTCCCTTCTTTTTCCACGATGTTTTTTAAGCGCTTTTATGATAAGGTCTTTTTCCGCATCCATAATGCTCAAAGATTCTTCAACTTCCTGGTGCTCGTCAATATTATTGTTGTGAAGAACGACCGGCTGACCGGAAGAGATGGCGGGGGGCCGAACTTCATTACGAAAATCATTTAGAACGGGTTCATTTCTGAAACGATTTTCGTTGATACCCGGGTTTTGTAACACATCAAAAAACATTCTCTTTAATTCGGTGACATCTTTCTTCACATCAAAAAATAACTTGTATAAAATTTCCCTTTCATTTGCAAATTCTTTTTGATTCACGCCATCATGATGAGTTGAAAGAACAGGAAGCCTGTTGTAATTAACATCCGGTAAGAAATGCCTTAATTCATCGCCGGTGATTGATTTGTCTTTTGCAAGAACGGAAACCTGTTCTGCAATATTTTTTAATTCACGGATGTTACCGGGCCATGGATAATTAATCAATATTTCCTTTGCTTCGTCAGTTAGTTGAACCGGCGGCGATTTATATTTTTCAGCAAAATCAACTGCAAACTTTCTGAACAATAAAGGGATGTCTTCTTTCCTGTCGCGCAACGCGGGAACCCTTATTGGGACGGTGTTCAATCGATAATATAAATCTTCGCGGAACCTTCCGGTATGAGTATATTCAAGAAGATCTTTGTTGGTCGCAGCAATTACTCTTACGTCGGTTTTCTGCACTTTTGAAGAACCAACGCGAATGTATTCTCCTGCTTCCAAAACGCGGAGCAAACGAGCTTGTGTCCCTAAAGGCAATTCACCCACTTCATCCAAAAAAATCGTTCCGCCGTTGACCGTCTCAAAATATCCCTTTCTTGAATCCACTGCTCCGGTGAATGAGCCTTTTTCATGCCCAAAAAGTTCGGAGTCAATTGTTCCTTCAGGAATCGCACCGCAGTTTACAGCTATGAAAGGATTATGTTTCCTGGCAGACAGTGAATGAATAATATGAGAAAAAACTTCTTTTCCTACACCGCTTTCACCGTTAATCAAAACACTTAAATCGGTATTGGCCACTTGTACGGCCACATCCAAAGCATGCACCAGTCCTGGTGAATTTCCTATAATTCCAAACCTGTTTTTTATTGCTTGCTGATCCATTAGTTTTTAATCTAAATATTTTTTTATTTCTTCTTTTAAAATCGGCAGATAAACTTTTACAATTGCCCAAATTGCACTGCTATCAACGATGTCATAATCATGTACTATAATATGCCTCAATGCAATTATTTTCTTTTGATGTGAAACCTTGATATCAGAATTGAGTTTTGTCGCTTTTGATAATGCCTCGCCAATTATTGCTAACCTTCTTTCGACAGCGTCATTAATTAAAAAACTTCGTTCATACTCCTTTAAAGTACCGACTCCAATCAAGTGCTTTTCAATTGTTTCAATAGAACTGATTATGTCCGATAGAAAAGCATTCGCACCTTTAGCCATAGATTTTTATTTTTTCGCTATTGATCTGCTCTAACAAATATGGATTTTTTAATTTCTCGGTAGGCATTAGATCAATGTTTCTTTTTAAAATCTTCTGTAAGGAGAAAAGGAAATCAAAATAATTATCTGCATAATCCAATTCTTTGATTTTTTTCTTATCATATTCGTATAAAAAATCCACATCACTCTTCTTGGTAAAATATTTTGCATCAGTTGCACTTCCGAAAAGATAAAGGGACTTGACTTTATGTTTCTTACATAAATCAATAATCTGTGGAATCTTATTTTCAACAATCGCTACCATAATTTTAGTTTACGCTTCCTATCAAAGTGCCGGCAGTACATTCTTCAATTAATACATCCACATAATCGCCTTTAGTTAAATTTCCTGTTTTAGGAAATACCACCATTTTATTTTGATCTGTTCTTCCCGCCCAATGTTCATCGCTCTTTTTGGAATTCGCTTCGATCAACACTTTAAAAGTTTTCCCTACATCCCTCTGCATACTTTTTAAAGAATGTATACGGTGCAAATCCACAATCTCCTGCAATCTTCTTTTCTTTACTTCAAGTGGTACATCATCCTTAAACCTTCTCTCTGCCAGTGTTCCGGGTCTTTCAGAATAAAAATACATATACGCAAGATCGTATTCGCAATATTCAAAAAGGCTTAAAGTTTCTTTATGATCTTCTTCTGTTTCACCACAAAAACCACTGATTGAATCAGTTGATAATCCGCAATCAGGTAATATTTCCCTGATACGGTTCACTCTTGAAATGTACCATTCTCTTGTGTAAGTACGATTCATCATCTGCAAAATTCTTGTACTTCCGCTTTGAACCGGAAGATGAATATAATTGCAAATGTTATCATACTTCTTTATCGTAAATAATACTTCATCAGTAATATCTTTTGGATGAGAAGTTGAAAACCTTACCCGTAACAACGGGGAAATCTGCGCCACTTTTTCCAAAAGATTCGCAAAAGAAACAATAGAATTATCGGTTGGATTTACCCATTGATAACTGTCGACATTTTGTCCTAACAGAGTAACTTCCCGATAACCCTGATCAAATAATTCCGAACATTCTCTTAGAACTGAACCGGCATCGCGACTACGTTCGCGGCCACGCGTAAAGGGCACAACACAAAAAGAACACATATTGTTGCAACCACGCATGATGCTCACAAAAGCCGTCACGCCGTTGCTGTTCAATCTGATCGGTGAAATATCACCATACGTTTCTTCACGGCTTAATAAAACATTTACTCCTTTTTGCCCACTTTCTGCTTCTTCAATTAAAGACGGCAATGAACGATAGGCGTCAGGGCCAACCACAATATCCACAAGCTTTTCTTCTTCTAAAAATTTTGATTTCAGCCTTTCTGCCATGCAACCCAATACGCCAATGAGCAAACCGGGATTGTGTTTTTTCATTTTCCTGAATTCTGTCAATCTTCTTCTTACAGTTGCTTCGGCTTTTTCACGAATAGAACAGGTATTGATAAAAATCATATCTGCCTGTTCAAATTGGTCGGTTATTTCAAAATTTTCTTTTTGTAAAATAGAAGCAATTACCTCGCTGTCAGCAAAGTTCATTGCGCAACCATAACTTTCTATATAAAACCTTTTGGAGAACGAATTATTCACAACACACTTTGGCGCAAACGCTTCTCCCTGCCTGCTTTCATCGTGTTTTTTGTCAAGAGTTATTTCCGGCATTTTCAAATTAATTTCTTAAGGCGGCAAAGATAACAAATTAAAAAATTGCGACACTATGGCAGAAAGTTAATAATATTGTTTTGATACTTTTACCGCTGATTTAATTCCTTGATATGAAAACGTTCTTTTGCTTTTTGCTTTCCTTTCTTTTGTTCCTTTCAAAAACCAGTTCTTCCCAGCAACTTTTTACGAATACCAATATCCGGCATGCTTATGAAAAAGGAACCAGGAGCCCAACCGGAAAACCCGGAAAAAATTATTGGCAAAACCATGCGGATTACGATATGAGGGTAAACTTCGATCCTGCCAGTCAATTGTTACGCGGTCATGAAACAATTATTTATGAGAATAATAGCCCGGATACTTTAAAAGAAATCATCTTTCGCCTTTATCCGGATTTGTATAAAAGAGGTATTTATCGCCAAAGTGACATTGCAGAAAAAGATTTGAATGATGGTGTTCAAATTGAATCTTTTAAAATCGGAAATGAGAAGATCAATAATTTTGAGAACCGGCCAAACGCATATCGACAAAACATTTTGCTGATTATAAAACCGTCCAAGGTTGTCTTGCCACATTCTAAAATAAATTGCGAAATTAGTTGGAATTACAAAGTAAATACCGGCTCTCCGGTTCGCACCGGAATGGTTGACAGCACTTCTTATTTTATTGCTTATTTTTTTCCAAGGATCGCTGTTTATGATGATGTGGATGGTTGGGACGAATGGAGCTACAATGGTTCGCAGGAATTTTATAATGACTTTGGAAATTTTAATGTTGAAATCAATGTTCCGAAAAATTACGTGGTTTGGGCAACGGGCGACAGGGGAAATTTGAGTGATAATTTAACTGAAAATATTTTGAACAAATTAAAAACCGCTTCTGTTTCTGAAAAAATTATTCATGTAATTGATTCAACCGATTATCAGAAAAAAGAGGTTTTCAAAAATGAAGCAAAAGGTGTTTGGAAATTTTCAGCAAAAAATGTTACCGACTTTGCTTTTGCTTTGAGCGATCACTATTTGTGGGACGCAAGTTCGGTGGTGGTTGATTCTTCAACAAATAGAAGAACGTTGGCCGAAGCGGCTTTTAACCCCATTCATAAAGATTATTTTGATGTGGCCAACCAGGCTCATCAAACCATTTTTTACACCAGCCATTTTTATCCCCATTATCCTTTTCCTTTCAGTCATGAAACGGTTTTTGACGGGACAGACCAGATGGAATATCCAATGATGGTAAATGATAATCCAACAAAAACTCATAAAGATGCGGTACAGCTTACTACGCATGAAATTTTTCATTCGTACTTTCCTTTTTTTATGGGCATCAATGAAACGCAATATGCATGGATGGATGAAGGCTGGGCAACAATTGGCGAATCAGTAATTTCTCCAAAAATGGGCGAGCCCGAATACGAAGGAATATTTAGTAAAACACGTTTTGAAAAAATTTCCGGTACGATTGAAGATGTTCCATTGATCACCAATACGAAAGAATACGGCGGTGCGGCTTATCTTGCTAATTCCTATGGAAAAGGAGGAGTTTGTTATTATGTTTTACAGGATCTTTTGGGGGATAAATTGTATTTCAAAGCGCTGCATGAATATATGAACGATTGGCATGGAAAGCATCCAACACCATACGATTTTTTCTATAGCATCAACAATGGAAGCGGTAAAAATTTAAATTGGTTTTGGAACCGATGGTTTTTTGGATGGCAATATCCTGATATTGCTATTAAAAACGTTGAAAATAAAGGAAATGAAGTTCAAATTACAATCGAAAATAAAGGAGGATTGCCGGTGCCGGTTTATCTAACTTTATTCAGAAAAAATGGGAGACAATCAATAAAAAGATATACAGCTGAAGTTTGGAAAGATAGCAAGGAAAAGACTTTCAGCGTTTCACTGCCTTATTCTTCGATTAACACAATAGAATTAGGGAATGAATTTATTCCTGATAAAAACAAAGAGAATAATGTGTGGAAGGCCAAATAAAAAATTACGTTATTTGTTTGTTTACTTAAAATAGAGCAGGTTAAAATGTTTCATATTCTAATAAAAAAACTGGCTTACGGCGTTCTCGTTCTCCTCGGCGTAGTCGTTGTTGTCTTTTTGGTTTTCCAGGCTTTTGGCGATCCGGCACGAATGGTTTTAGGACAGACCGGCGACAAAAAAACGATGGAAAATATTCGCAAAGAATTATATCTCGATCAGCCGAAATGGAAACAATTTGTTTTTTATGTAAATGATATTTCTCCGATCAGTATTGATACCAGGCAAGAAATAAAAGAGAAAGGCCTGCGCGGATTTTTTATTGGCGGCAATGAAAAGATAGGCATAAAAATTCCTTATTTAAGAAGAAGTTATCAAACAAAAAAACAAGTAACAGATGTGTTGATGGAAGCACTTCCCGGTACGATTATGCTGGCAACTGCCGCTATGTTTTTTGCTGTTATAGCGGGAATATTCCTCGGAATTCTTGCTGCTGTTAAACAAAATACGTGGATGGATACAAGTTCCGTTTTTGCAAGTGTTATCGGCATTTCTGCGCCTTCTTTTTTTATGGCAATTGTTATTGCTTATGTGTTCGGTTTAGTGTTGCATGATTATACGGGTTTATGGCTCACAGGGAGTTGGTTCGACATTGATCCGGTAACAGGCCAACGTTATCTTACTTTGCAAAATTTGATTTTGCCAGCTCTTACACTCGGTATCCGGCCCTTATCAATCATTACGCAACTTACGCGAAGTTCGATGCTTGATACCCTCAACCAGGATTATATAAGAACCGCTTATGCAAAAGGGTTGAGTAAAAGAAAAGTAGTGCTTAATCATGCATTGAGAAATGCTATAAATCCCGTGTTGACGGCTGTTACAGGATGGTTTGCAGAATTACTCGCAGGCGCTTTTTTTGTGGAATATATTTTCGGATGGCAGGGAATCGGGAAAGTAACGGTTGATGCATTGGAGAAACTCGATTACCCTGTGGTAATGGGTTCGGTACTTTTGGCCGCAACGATTTTCGTGTTGATGAATATTTTTGCTGATGTTCTTTATGGTGTTATCGATCCAAGAGTCAAGATGAAATGAAAGGTTTGTGATTAAACAGTAAACGAAGAAATTACTTTAATTTTTATCTCGCATTTATTTCACCACCACTTCTTTAATCACTTTTTCTCCCAGTTCCTCGTTTACTCTTTCAATTATTTTCGGCTTTTGGTAGAGGAGTTCGTTTTTTAGCGGAGCAACAGATGTATAAATAAACAAAGTTGAATTGATGATCTCAATTTTATCGGTGTAATTGGCAATGGTGCGTCCCATAATTTTTTCCCAGGCATCCTTTACCTGCATCGCTTGCACGCCACTTTTCAGTTTGCTTTTTTTCAAAAATTCCTTTAATGCATCGCCGATTGAAACTTCCATTTGGTAAAGATAGTTATTTGGAAGAGTTTAGAGAATTCAGTTTAGAAACTTCACTTTCTAAACTCCGCTAACCCCTTCTAACCGTTCTAAACCAGTCAATTCTTTTCACTCCAACTCAATAATCTGTACCATATCACCAAACTGCGAAAGCGCTTCCTTCAAACGATCCGCGTGTGTGTCGGTAATAAAAACCTGGCCGTTATTTTCGCTGCATACGTAACGCAGCAAATTTTCAATCCGGCTTTCATCGAGTTTCTCAAACACATCGTCGAGCAACAAAACCGGCGCGGCTTGTTTTACAGATTTTAATATTTCAAATTCCGCGAGTTTGCAGGCAAACAATAAACTCTTGCGTTGTCCCTGTGAGGCGATGGTTTTAAAAACATTTTCCTGCAATAAAAAAATCAGATCATCTTTATGAATGCCAACGTTGGTCCGTTGTGTGAGCCTGTCTTTTTGCCGTGAAGCAATCAGCAATTCTTCAAAATTGTTTTCATTTTGCATACTGCTGTATTCTAAATCAACTTTCTCATTATTTCCTGAAATGCTTTTATAAAATTGTTGCACCAGGGGAAATAATTTTTCAGAAAATTCTTTTCTCACTTTATGGATATAATTTCCGGGAGGAATCAATTGCTGATCGAACGTTTCCAGTAAAGTGAAATCAAAACTGCCTGACGAGCTTTCATTTTTTAAAAAGCTGTTTCGTTGTGCCAGCACTTTACTGTA
>Ga0157371_10002848_pt1 | contig 16157 bp, 9 predicted proteins | sample C45metaG_FD_113462 | JGI IMG/M metagenome (GOLD analysis project Ga0157371, IMG submission 113462) | Corn rhizosphere microbial communities from Kellogg Biological Station, Michigan, USA - C4-5 metaG | ecosystem: Host-associated > Plants > Roots > Rhizosphere > Soil | place: USA: Michigan...
AACCGGGGTATTTGGTCCAGGTAAACAGATTCTGACTGGTTGCATAAATACGTAGACCACTTATTCTCAGCGCCCTTAACACACCAGGCGTAAAGTTGTAGGCCAACGTAACATTACGCAAACGAAGGTAAGACACATCGGTTACCCAGGCAGAAGAGGGCTCGCGCTGCCAGCCTGTTGGGTTACGTGTAGCGCGGAAGTGCATGCCATCGCCAGGCTGATCAGGAGACCGCCAGCGGTTAACCTGTTCTTCCAGTGCGTTTCTGTCGCCGTGATAAACGCCAACCATACGTTTAAAGAAGCTGAATGCGTGAGCTCCATATGAGAATGCCAACTGTGCAGAGAGGGTGAAATTTTTGTAAGAAAGATTGTTGGCAAAACCGCCGGTAAACTTAGGCTGATTGTCGCCAATAATCGCTTTATCGGTCTGGTCAAGCTTACCATCCCCGTTTACATCCAGGTAACGGCCGTCTCCAACTTTATCGCCAGCTAAGTGAGGATATTGATTCAGTTGGTCCTGATTCAGGAATACGCCCTGAAAAACATAGCCGTAAAAACTTGCAATAGGATGGCCCGGCTCAGTAATAAATGCATTTGTAGCATTAGGAGCGCTTCCATAAATGGGCTGTCCGCCGGGGCCAACTTCCAATACTTTATTTCTGTTGAAAGAAATATTAAAGTTACTGGACCATCTGAACTTGCCCACCAGATTTTGTGTAGTTAATAAAAACTCAAAACCACGGTTCTGCACTTTACCGATATTCTGTATCTGGGTAGTATATCCGGTTACAGTAGGAACCGGCACATTCAACAACAAATCGATAGATTTACTATTATAATAGTCTGCTTCAAGGCGTATGCGGTCGTTGAGCAATCCCATGTCAACGCCAAGATCGGTTTGCAAAACTTTTTCCCAGCCTAAGCCTGGATTGGGTAATGAACCAGGCGTTACCGCGTTTTGCAGGCCGCCACCTGTTGGATAAAAGGTGGTGTTTAACAAACCAATGGCCGAATAATTACCAATACGGTTGTTACCCGCGATACCATAACTGGCCCTTAATTTTAGATCATTAAGTACGCTGGCAAGGGGCGCCATAAACTTTTCCTGGGTAACGCGCCATGCAGCCGATACGGAAGGGAACACGCCCCATCTGTTGTTTTCTCCGAAACGTGAAGATCCGTCTGTTCTAACGGTACCGGTAAGCAGGTAACGATTGTCAATGGTGTAGTTAGCACGGCCGAAGTAAGAAACCATGGAATAGGCCGATTTGGTACTGGTAAGCTGGTACATGGTACCGGCGTTCAAGGTATAAATATTATCATTGGGGAAACCGCGGGCTTCGCCATACATATAATCATTATTATGCTTTTGGGCAGAAAAACCACCTAATAAAACCAGATCATGCTTTTGGGCAAAGGTTTTATTATAAGAAAGGGTTTGCTCTATTACCCAATCATAATCTGTAGACCGCTCATTGAAAGCTCTGGCGGGCCGGGGCGCTTTAGACGCATCCAAATCCACGTTTGACGGCTCATAATCTTCCAGGTTATTGTCCTGGATACCGCCGTTGATATTGATGCGGTATTTGAGGTTATTTACCAGTTCCAGTTCGCCAAAGAGAGTACCCAACCACCCATATCTTTTGCGATAGGTGTAAATTTGTTCGGCTACTCCAATTGGGTTGGCTACGTCACCAGCAAACACTTCCGGATTCCGAACCATGGAGCCATAGGTGCCATCGGGATTGCGTACATCAAATATTGGAGGTAACTGTAAAGCAAACTGAAGCGGCGAATACTTTCCGTTAGTTTGCTCGTCATCGCCAGAGCTGTAGGCACTCAGGTTCATACCTATCTTGAGGCGCTTAGAAATTTGCGATTCTACGTTTTCCCGAAAATTAAACCGTTTATAATCGGTATTTAGCAAAATGCCATCCTGGTCAAGATAGCTTCCTGAAAATGCATACCTGGTTTTGTCGGTACCGCCGGTTATAGAAAGTTCGTACTGCTGCATTTTAGCAAGGCGGAACAGCAGGTTCTGCCAGTTGTTATCCGGCATTTGAGCTACAGAACTTGGGTCCAGGAAATTATATTTAAATCCATTAGTGCCGTCGGGAATATCATATAGCGTATTGGCACTTGGATAAAGGTTACGGCGACTGTTGGGATCACTTGCGCTATGCGCCGCTTTATTGGGATCGGTGCTGATTACCGGCTGATCCAGCCATGCGCCGTTACGCCCATCGATAAACCATTGCACATATTGATCGCGGTTCATCATCTGGATAACCTTGGTTCTTTGCTGGTACCCCATGTAGGCATTAACGCTAACAGTGGGCGGTCCGGCTTTACCTTTTTTGGTGGTAATAATTACAACCCCATTTGCACCACGAGAACCATATATCGCGGTAGACGAAGCATCTTTCAATACTTGAAGGCTCTCAATATCCTGCGGATTAATCAATCTGAAAGCCCCATCTTCCATTGGGTAACCATCTACTACATATAAAGGTGAATTAGATTGAGTGATGGACCCGGTACCCCGAACTCTTATGGAAAGGCCTTCACCCCCCGGCGCTCCGTTAATCTCCTGCACCTGAACACCGGCCATTTGTCCGGCCATCGCTTCCCCGAAGTTAACTACCGGCCTGTCTTTTAAATTTTCGGACGACATCGTTGCTACCGCGCCTGTTAAATCTGACTTTTTACGACTGCCGTAACCTACTACCACAACATCATTTAAGTCGTTTACTTTTGCAGACATACTGATGTCAATAGTTGTGCGGTCGCCTACCGTCACTTCCTTAGAAGCAAATCCGATAAATGAAAATACCAGCGTTGCGTGCGCGCCTGCTACCCTGATGGTGTAGCCCCCGGAAGTATTGGTGGTAACTACATTTCTGGTACCTTTTTCCATTACCGTAACTCCCGGAAGAGGCAAGCCCTTATCATCCGTTACAGTACCTTTGACAGTTTCCTGAGGTAATGCGATCCCAAGAAATTTTCCGTCTTTCCGTTTCACGATGATCATATTGCCTTCTATGGTGTAAGACAGCGATTGCTTACCTGTACACCAGTCAAGCGCTGCTTTTAAAGGCACTTTAACAAGGTCAACATCCATCGTTTTGGCACCTTTCAAAATTTCATAGTCACATAGTACGTTATATCCCGCCTGGACATGTATTTGGCGCAGCACTTCTTCAAGTGACGCATTTTTTTTTACGATAGTGATTTGCTGCGCTTTGGATGCAAAGGATATCTGAATAAATACAGAGAGTAACAAAACAAAAGCAAGTCTCATAATCCGCAATAGTTTAAAAACGAGCGCAGGAGGTCGCACTCCACTTTTTAAGTAGAATTTCATACATTTGATTGTTTGGATCTAGTTGATTAATTGTTTACTGACATTTTTCAATTGAAATTATCCAGGCTTTTTCCGGAAGTGTTAGCTGCACTTCCGGTTACTTTTGGATAATTGTACATACCGGTGAGTTAGGGTGTCACAATTATCCTCCTTTCTTTTATTTTAAAATGTGCGCAGCCGGTTAGCTCAAGCATCCTCAGCGTCTCGGCCACGTTTTTGAACCTGGAAATAGATCCCCAGATTGTTTTATGAGGTATTTTTCCGCGATATTCAACATCAACATTATACCAGCGCGAAATTTCACGCATGATTGTGGTGACAGATTCATTCGGGAACATAAAATAACCGTTCTTCCATGCAATGGCATCTTCCGTATTTATATTCTTAACAAGAATGGTATGGGAATCCGCACTTATAACAGATTGCTGACCGGGCCTCAGAACGGCGATACTCTTTGCATCCCTGTCGGCAACTTTAACCATGCCCTCAATTAGAGTTGTTTTCGTTTTTGCCTCATCGGCATAGCAGTTAACATTAAAATGAGTACCCAAAACTTCGATAAGCTGGTGTTTGCTTAGCACCCTGAATGGGCGCCGCTTATTATGCGCCACCTCAAAATAGGCTTCGCCGCTAAGTTCCACCAGGCGCTCAGCGCCAGTAAAAGCTGCTGGATAGCGAAGCGACGATGCTGAGTTTAACCATATTTTTGTCCCGTCTGCAAGCACTACTTTGTATTGGCCCCCGCGAGGTGTCTGGAGCGTATTGTAGCTTAATATTTTGCAACGAGCCGGTTGCGAGTGACCCGATTTGTAAACGAGCAGACCACATGCGGTCTTACTTATTTTTACACCGTTTTGGATAGCCAGATCTTCTGCCGGAACATTGTCTAGCTCTATTTTCGAGCCATCATTTAAAATTAGCGTGGCTTTGTCTGAACCTGGCATAATGTGGCATTTTGCACCACGCGCATGAACGATAAAGGAGTGTTTCCGAAATATCTGCATTCGGAAAAATAGCGCGGCAGCAATAAAGACCATCACAGATGCTGCTGCAAAGAGTACCCGCTTTAACTTGCCGGACCATAGGCTTTTTATTTGAGGCTCCGGCTGAGTTGATGAAAGAATATTATTCAGTAAGACTTCACTTGTTTTGCGATCAAAAAACGGATCTGGGTGTTGCTCTTTTTCCCATGCCTGCTCCAAAAGCCTGTTTACTTGTTCTTCGTTGCAATGATCCGCCATGAGCAGCATAAGCTCTTCCCGCTCCGCAGCGGTAGCTTTATTGGCCATGCACAGCCAAAATAAATGGTCAAGCCTTGAATTAAGCATATAATTGGTTATGGGCAGTTATCAGAACGATATTTTACTGGCCATTTCCTGTAAAGACACCAAAAAGAAAAAAAGGGGATATAGGAATCAAAAAAATACAGCAAAACTTTGACTTTCTCTGTATCTATTTCATTATCAGAGGTAAAATTACAAAGATGCCAGATAGTGTTGCATTGGCTTTAACAAACTCAGACACGGCTTTGATGGCCCATTGCTGATATTTTTTGACAGATTGTGGCGAAATATTCATTTGGCGGGCTATCTCCGGATTTTTTAGCCCGCTTTGCCTTAGCATAAACACGCGCTGCTGCTGCGGCGGTAATTGAGCAACCGCCCGATTGATAACGCCTTGTACATTTGTTTCAGCCTCCGTATCAATCTCTTCGCCAACAAAATAGGGGCTATCAATAGCTTGCATCTTATCATATCGCTGCTGAGACTGGCGGTCCTTCACCATTTTGCGGATGCAGTTGAGTGTATAATTGCGGGACAGTATAAATAAATAGGAGGTAAAGCAACGAACCGAGGGCAGCATTTTACGGTTCAGCCAGATCTTTACGAAAACATCCTGAACAATCTCCTCAGTTAATTCCATAGAATCAACTAGCGGCAAAATAAATGCGCCGACCTGATTATGATATGCATAGAACAACGCTGCAAAAGCCTTGTCATCATCGTCTTTAGCAATTTTATCAAGAAGTTCTGATTCGTTATGGATAGGTTTAATCGCCACTCAGTTGGAATGATATTCGAATATAAAGATTAATTATTCGAATTTGCAACATTTCTGATACAACCCGTCGAGCGTTTTACTATCTTATCGTCTATACCGGATGGGAGAGAAAATGAGAGGTGACGGGATGGTTCGTTTTGCGTGCTCTTTCTTTTCTGTAAAAACTTCAATCTCTCGCCGATTCGCAGCAACTTTATCTGTTTTAGACGATATTATTCACCGGTTAATAACGCTTCAATTCTTTCTGCCTCTGTCTTAATTAAATTAAATTTCTTTTAATTTCGGGGTAAGAGCGACATTCGGTTGAGTCAGCAATGCTCCGCGTATCGTCAATAATTTTGATAGGATCACGCGAAACGCTAGCGGATTTTTAAATAACTTTATAATTCATACTTTACACAATACCATAGTTAAGTTAAAAACATGAGTATAAGAAGACTGGCGAGAGAGCTTAATTTATCTATTTCAACTGTTTCCAGAGCGCTGCATGACAGCCATGAAGTCGGTCCTGAAACCAAGCAACGGGTAAGGGAAATGGCCATTAAATTAAATTATGAAGCCAATCCGCATGCGAGCAGCTTAAGAGCGCAAAAGAGCAAAACCATAGCCGTTGTTGTTCCGGATATCTCCAATCCTTTCTTTTCATCAGCTATTAACGGCATTGAGGCCATTGCGCAGGAACAAAAGTATCACGTACTCATATATCTCACCCACGAAGATCGGAATAAAGAAGTTGCCTGCCTTAAACTTTTGGAAAATGGGAGAGTGGATGGCTTGATTATGTCGTTATGTGCCGATACCAATACATTCGATCATATCGAAGAAGTCCGAAATAAACGTCTCCCCATCGTATTTTTTGATAGGATCTATGACGGAGCCAATACATCTACCATTACAACCAACGACTATGAGGTTTCTTATGAAGCAACCGGAGCGTTAATTGAGAGCGGTTGCAAAGCGGTATTGTATCTGCAGATATCCCCATCCTCTTCTATTGGTAAGCACCGGTTAAAAGGCTATCAGGATGCCCTCAGGCAAACTTCATTCCCCCTGGAATTTCATGTGTTAACCTGCGGAAATGATGACATGCAAAATCAGCAACTTATTACGCAATATTTACTTGAGCATCCGTCGATTGACGGCATATTTTCGTCGGTTGAAAAATTTGCATTTTCTTCCTATCTGGCCTGTCAGGAACTGAATCTTAGCATTCCGAAAGATATCAAGATCAGCAGTTTTTCAAATCTCAATACCTCCCAGCTTCTTAATCCGCCTTTAACTACGATCACACAACCCGCGATGGAAATTGGCAGAGAAGCAGCTGCAGTATTATTCAGAAAGCTAAAGGCTGACTACGATGATCAGTTCAGCGAACGTATCGTATTAAATTCCAAGCTGATTAAAAGAGCCTCAACTGCCTGACTATGTATTTATCCTACGTTATATTCCGGCTGCCAGTTTTCAATGGTATTGCCAAATAATGACTTGTTGATCATATGAACAGTAAAGGCGGTACGGGCGCCGGTATACACGTTAGAAGTAGGCGGTTGCATGGTTTCTATGCATTTGTGAAAATCGCTGAGTGCATACCAGGAACCATCCTTTACAGGCTCGGTCAAAATAGGTATTCCGCCATCTTTGTTCCAGGTGATCTTGGTTGCACCGGTCACGCCATCAACCGTTTGATGATATTCTTTCAACGTTTCTTTTTCAGGGTAGTAAACTCCCTCATTAACCAGCAAAGATATCGTACCTTTTGAGCCTTTTATTTTGAAAAGATACCCATCATGGCTATTAGCACAGGTTGCGCCGAAATTACCCACCATGCCGTCTTTTTCATATCGCAAAACGGCCTGAACGTTGTCATAGGTCTCCCGACCGTCTTTAAAGAAGTCGATGCCGCCGGTAGCAAATATTTTTGTAGCATGCGTATCAAAAACCCAGTTAATAAAGTCTATCTGGTGTGATAACAGTTCAGCCGGTAAACCGCCTGAATATTCGCGGTACATGCGCCAGTTGATCTGTCTTTCAAGGGACGGATCCGGCACTGGCCTGCGCCAGTTTCCGTTGCGGTCCCAGCGACAGTCTATCTGCGTTACTTTGCCCAAATAACCGCTACGGCACATTTCTTTTACCTTAAAGTACAACGGCGTATAACGATATTGATGCCCTATTTGTAAAATCTGATGTGGTTTAGATGCGGCCAGTTTTACCAGCTCAATGGCTTGCGGAATATTATAGGTCATGGTCTTTTCCAGGTAAACATGCTTTCCCGCCAGTAACGCATCTTTACCAAGCGCAAAGTGCATGGATAGCGGCACCGCAATAATCACTGCATCAATGTTCTTTTGATCCAGCATTTTGTGGTAGTCCTTATAAACAACCGCATTAGGCGCTAACTTTTTTGCATTCGCTATTCTAAAGTCCAGTACATCACATATACCGGCAATTTGGTATAAATCGGTAAGCTCATTCAAAACATGCATCAAGCCCGTGCCCCGGTCTCCGCAACCGATAATACCGATATTGATCTTTTTTCCTTCGTATTGGAGATCAGCAGCCTTTAAAAAATTATTTTGCAATAATAATCCGCCGGTAGCAATGGCGGCATTTTTTATAAATTTTCTCCGAAACATGTTAATTTTTCTTAACGAATTTGTAAAAACCGGCGCTGGCCGTATCAGCAACTGAACCATCAGCTTTCTGATAGATCAGATAAATTTCCATCCCTGAATGATGCTTTACAAAAGCTAACGATTTTTTCACCCCCATTGCCATAAACACGTTATCATATCCGTCAGCTGTAATCGCATTCCTGGCCCATACCGTTGCGCTGATCATCTCATTCTGTAATGAGTATCCCGTTTTGGGATTGATCAGGTGAGACACCCGGCTATGTTTACTCATGTAAAATTTCCTGTAATTGCCGGATGTTGTCAATCCGCCGCTATCAAGCTCAATTACCTTTTGCATAAGGTCCTCATTGAAGCCGTTTCCGGGAGCCTGAATACCGAGGGCAAACTTTTGCATACCCGGTAATTTGTGCCCTTTAACGCGAATTTCGCCCCCTAACTCCACCATATAGTTACCTATACCCCTGCTTTCCAAAAAATCTGCAAGCACATCAACAGAATAGCCCTGGGCAATACCGTTAAGGTCAATTTTAACCCTTTTATCCCGTTTATACAAATAATTTCCGCGGAGATATATTTTATCCGAGCCTACAAATTTCATGATGCCTCTTATCTCGGAAGAGGTAGGCAGACTATCAACTTTGTGCGCGCCAAATCCCCAGGCTTGCACCAGGGGTTCAACGGTTATATCAAATAAACCGCCCGAGGCTTTGTAAACCTCGAGCGACTTTTTTATTACTTTCCTAAAATGTTGATCCATCTGCACGCCGCTTACAGCACCGTTAAACTTATTGATCAATGAGCCCCCTTTATAAAGAGACATGGATTGATCGATATTATCTAACAGGCTGTCTATTTGCGCACCCTTCACCACTTCCTTGTCTTTAAAATAGATAATGGAATAAGTAGTGCCCTGTGCATAGCCATTAAGCTTCCATTCGCGGGGCTGACTTTGCCCGGCACCACTTTGACACCACCACAAGATCAATAAAAGCGGACTGAACTTAAATGCAGAAAGAAAGGCGGTCATTCAAATTACGAATATTTGAAAACTTTTCCATTGGCCATAACTTCCTGTGTTTTTTCATCAAAAGTTACCTTAGCGCCAGTATGAACAGCGGCATTGGTCATGATGGTGGCAATAGAATGGTGATAACCAACTTCTACCGGCGCATGCGGCTGTTTCCTGCTGCGGACACATTCCATCCAGTTACGTACGTGGTTGGAAGTGAGCGTGTCACCGCCGGTATTTGCTGATGCCACTACTTTTTCGGTCATAGGCAAATCAACCTCTGGCAACAAATTCGCTTTCATCCCCATGGCTGCGGCGCTTCTTTCATTAAGACCACCTTTTGGCGAAACCTTATTGGTGATCAGGTTTAGTTCACCTCCGTTAGAATAATAGATCTCACTTGGATGCTCATCGCCGTTATGCATGCGTGAAGCAAAAGTAACCTGGAAGCCTTGTGAATAATCATCAAGCGGTCCGTAATCAAACGCTGCTGTTATGGTATCCCAATTACGGCGACCGTCTTTCCATTGATAGATACCACCGTTGGCAACCACACTGCGCGGATGGCTCAAGCCACTAAACCAGTGAACAGTATCAATCTGGTGGCTCATCCACTGGCCCGGTAACCCGGAAGAATATGGCCAGAACAAACGGAACTCCAAATATTTTTTTGCATGAAACGGCTCGTAAGGACGGTTCATAATCCAGCGTTTCCAATCCGTATCAGACTCCTTCAGGAGCGGAACCAGTTCGGGCCGGCGCCATCTTCCCGGCTGATTTACGTTCCAGGTCAGCTCGACCATTGTGATGGGTCCGAATTTACCTGATTGAATAAAATCTGCAGCGGCATGATAGTTAGTCCCGCTACGACGCTGAGAACCAATTTGAACTATCCTGTCGGTAGCTTTTACCGCTTTCAGGGCATTGCGGGCATCTTCCATGGTTTCGGCGAACGGTTTTTCAACATACGCATCGCAACCCGCTTTAACCGCTTCCGCTGCATGATTGGCGTGCTGAAAATCTGCAGTGCTGATAAAAACCGCATCAATCAGGTGTTTGCCATACATTTCTTCATTGTTTCTACAGGCCATTACCTCATGCCCCATTTTGTTTTTCCACATTGTGGCGCCTTCTTCTCTCCGGCGGTTCCAAATGTCAGACACGGCCACTACGTCAAAATTAAGTTCCTTGTAGTGATTCAGAAAAGCCGGCATATGCGAACTCCTGTGACGATCTGAGAAACCAACAACGCCCACACGTACCCGGTCATTAGCTCCAATGATCCTTTTATAACTTTGAGCACTCCAAGCAGTTTTAGAAATCATTGCTCCGGCGCCTGCCATTGCAGCCTGCTTGATAAATTTACGACGTGATTCTTGCATAAAAGGTTAGTATAACTTAGTTAAGCTCTTTTATTTTGATACTTCTGAAGGATACAAGGTTGCCATGATCCTGTAACAGGATATGTCCTTTTTTAGCCAATCCGAAGTTTGGATAAATATGATACTTACTTAGCAGATAAGCGTCCATGAATTCTTTGGATCCACGCACATAGTCCAGCACCTTGACACCATTTAAGTAATGCTCTATCCGGTTATCAGGATAAACCACAATGCGGCCGGTGTTCCACTCGCCTATCGGATGCATAAAACGTTTCTGTTTGTGAGAAGGGAACAGGTCATATAATGAAGCAAGTTTACGGTCACCATCGCGTCCAAGTTTGGCATCAGGGTGCAGATCATCGTCCAACACTTGGTATTCCAAACCTATATTTGACCCTTTAACCTGCTCTGCGAGTGTTACGAAATATTTAACACCGCTGTTAGCGCCCGGAGAAAGCTTAAATTCGAAAGATAAGTCAAATGCGGAAAATTGATCTTTGGTAACTATATCGCCACCGTTCGCCGCCTCTTTGCCTTCTGATGAGAAAACGGTCATGGTGCCGTGAGTTGCGTCCCAGCCTTTCTGCGGGAAAGTCGTACCTTTTGCACTGATCCAGCCATCCGGCGAGTGCCCGTTATATAATAATTTAAGTCCGTCCAGCTTTTCTTGCTCGCTTAAATGGTTAGGAACATAGTCAACCACATAAACATCCTTTGGAAATGGTTCCGGCTTCAGGTTGGTGGTTCTTATGTTGATATTTTTAAAATAAATATGCTTACCGGCCTCTCCCTCAGAAAAAATGGCATGCACCTGCAGGCCTATAAATCCTTTACGGTCTACCGTATCAATAACATAGGCTACAGGTACTCCGTTAACCCATGTTTTCATTTCGTTTCCAATACATTCTATTTTAAAATGATTGTACTGACCATGGTTATAGGCTGATTTGGCCTGTGGATGCAGGTCAAGCGGATAAATCCACTGGCGTCTTTGCTCGTCATAAACACCGCCTGTCCAGCTCCGGTCAGACGGATCTATCTCCATTTGTCTGCCATAAACTTTCCCGGTATGCCCTTCTGTGTCATAATGACTGCGGGTTTGAACGCCCGAATTGCCGTTTTTGCTTTCTACCATAGCATCGAGTTCAAGTACAAAGTGCCCCGCCATTTGTATCTCTTTTGTTACTAATGTGGTTTTAATATAAACTTAACGTTAAGGTTTTATAGGCTACATCTGTAAGGGGTTACTTTGCGGCCATTATGGGGTCAGCTGATACGCCTTTAGTAACGACGTTAGACGGGTTCGAAACTATATTCAAAGAAAATTACACGCCATTATTTCGATACGTTAAAACAATAGTGAGGGATGAAGACGTTGCGAAGGACGTGCTTTCTGATCTTTTTCTCCATCTATGGCAACATAAAGACAATCTCCAGATTGATAATATTAAGTCTTACCTGTTTCGTTCTGCCAGGAATGGCGCATTAAAAGCTATTAGTCCACAGGCCGTTTATACGGACCTCTCCGAAACCGTATTTGAGATTCCCTCAGATACTTATACCCCTTTTGAGCGTTTTGTGAACAAGCAGTCGATCAAGATAGTGGAAGAGCTTATCAACAAGCTTCCGCCGTTGAGACGGGAGATGATCGAACTGCGACTGCTCGGTCTTAAAAATCATGAGATTGCCCGCGCGCTGGATCTCAACGATAAAAAGGTTGAGTACAATATGCGGGAGGCGATAGAACAACTCAGCCGCTACATCAACAACAGCAACCTCGACAAGGCTACCATAGCCGGCGGCCTAATGCTCATCCATATTATTTTAAACGTTAACCTGTGATTTAGTGCCTTTTTAACTCTTAATAGTTTTTTAACAAACACTTAACCATTTGTTTTGGTGAAAAAGTGATCCCCCGTGCTCTTTCTTAAAAATTAGCACGTGAACTGGGACATCTTACTAAAATACGTTAACCACGAAGCTACCGAGGAAGAAATTCAGAAGGTTGATAACTGGTTGAATGAAAATCCTGAAAATGGTTTCCTGCTTCAGTACCTGGAGCGGAGGCGCAATGAACTGACTACTCCTCTTAAACAGGCCGATATTCATCAACAATGGGTGCGGCTGCTTGATCGTATCCTTAATAATCAGGATGGCCCAAACGTTAAGCCTTTTAACTGGTACCTTTTTAGTGGTATTGCCGCCAGTTTATTATTGTTTAGCCTTTTAGGCTTCTATTTTCTTCGGGCGGGCCAGAAACAGATCAATCAGACTTATACACTACAAACGCCTTTTGGCCAGCACGGTAAAGTTGTACTTCCCGACGGAACGGAGGTGTTTATGGGCCCCGATAGTAAGTTAACGTATTCCGGCAACTACAACGCGGAAAAAAGAAATGTAACGCTAAAGGGCGAAGCATTCTTTAATGTTAAACACAATGCGCGTAAGCCGTTTACGGTTACCGCGCAAAATGGCCTAATGGTCACCGTGTTAGGAACATCCTTCAACGTCTACACTGCACCTCAAGCTAATGCCGAGGTTAAGGTAGCTACCGGTATGGTAGGGGTAATGTTTCATCATAAAACTCACCTGCTTAAGGCCGGCCAGGAATTTACTTATCTCCATGATCAAAAGCAGGTTGTTGTTGATAAGGTGAGTATTAAAGATGCTGCCGCACTGCAAAGCGAAACCTTAGTATTTAACGATAATAATATTGCCCAGATCGCTCAAAAGATAAGCCGCTGGTACAATATTAGTGTCGACGTTCAGCCTTCTGCGCAAAAACATGCCCATTTCAGCGGCGAAATGAAAGACAACGGTGTTGAAAACCTCCTCAAGGGTTTAAGCTATGCCACCGGTGTTCATTACCAGATCAAAGACCTCCACCATATTCTTCTATTCTGATTTTAAACTATGAAACTAAAACTGTTATTTTTTAGAACCGGCCTCTGGCTCTTTTTATTGATGCTGGTATGGGCCGTCCCGTCGAGGGCTCAGGTCAAAAATACTGAGCAGATCACCTTCGCACATCAGCAGGTTACCCTGCAGGTAATTGTTGACAAACTCAAAAGCACTTATGGGTACAAAGTATCTTATGATGCTGATATTAACCTGTCAAAACAAGTTACGTTACCTAATGTGACGATAAGCCTCGACAACCTTATCAGAGTGCTGCACCAGCAGGCAGGTGTTGGCCTTAAAGCAATTGATGGCAATCTCATCCTGAGAAAATTGGAATTAGTTTCGGTGAGCGGCACCGTTATTTCATCAGACGATAAGCTGCCGCTAACCGGAGTTACCATCCGCGATGAATTTAAACGGTCGTTAGGCATCACTAACGTTAACGGAAAGTTCTCCGTGATGGCAGCTCGCGGCAGCAAGGTTGAATATGCAATGGTGGGTTTTAACCCGCAAACTGCCGCTTACGACCGCAATACCGCCGGGATAACCATTTCTTTGGACGCAGCGAACAATGCGCTTAATGAAGTGGTAGTTACGGCCTTAGGTATCAAACGCGAAGAAAAAGCGCTTGGCTATGCGGCTACTGTAGTAAAAGGCGAGGAGCTGACAAAAGCTATGCCCAATAACTGGACCGAAGCATTGGAAGGTAAAGTAGCCGGTTTAAACCTCATCAGGTCAAACAGTGGTCCTGACGGGTCTAACAAGATTATTTTACGGGGCGAAAACAACCTTACCGGAAATAATGAAGCTTTAATTGTACTGGATGGCGTCATTATCAGCGGAAGCAGCGCCCGGAGGGTTGCCAATTCGGGCGAAACGGTTTATGGAACTGGCAGTGATAACATGCCCGCCGACTACGGTAGTAATTTGAACGACCTTAACCCGGAAGATATTGAGAGCGTAACCGTGTTAAAAGGCGCGGCGGCAGCAGCTTTGTACGGAGAGCTTGGTGCAAACGGTGCCATCATTATTACCACCAAATCGGGCAAGGCTCATCAAAAGGGCCTGGGTGTAACCTTTACTTCAAATGCTTCGATGCAATCAATAAACCGCTGGCCGGCCTTGCAGTATGAGTATGGCCAGGGTTTGGGAGGCGCTAACTATTACTCTTACGGAGCCAGCGCAGACGGGGCGAGCACCAGTGGAACCAGTTCTGCTTACGGACCGAAGTTTGACGGGCAAATGTTTTACCAGTATGATCCTGTTACCCAAAAACAGGGAGCAACCCGCACGCCATGGGTGCCTTATACCAACAAGATCCACGAGTTTTTTAATACCGGTAAAACGTTTTCAAACTCAGTAAGTATTGATGGCGGAAGTGATAAAACCTCTGCCCGTTTCAGCTATACTAATTTGAATAACAGCTGGATTGTTCCTAATACCGGTTACTCCAGAAACTCGGTAGCGTTATCAGTCAATTCAAAAATAAATGATAAACTCACCATAACTTCTAAGGTGACTTATGATAACCGGAACAGTGATAATTTACCCGGAGCAGGCTATGGTAACCAGTCGTTAATGTATTGGTTTATTTTCTGGCAACCCAATGCGGACCCTGCCTGGTTAAAAAATTACTGGAAACTGGGCCAGGAAGGACGGACCATTCAATATCCTTTCAGCTCCTATCCGGAAAATCCCTATGCCATATCTTACGAGTTCCTCAATAAATCGAACCGTAACGCGCTTACCGGTAACGTGCAGGCAAGTTACTCCATTACCAAAGACCTTACTTTACAATTAAGGACTTCAATGGATATGAGTTACGAGCAGCGCGAGCAGGACCGCCCTTATGATGCCGGTACAAAATATCCGAAAGGCTCTTATCGCACACAGAACTTATACAACCAGGGAATCACCAGCGACTTTTTACTGCGCTACAATAAAAAGATCACCCGCGATGTAACCCTTAGCGCTACTGCTGGCGGAAGCACCATGACCCTTAAATATAATAAGGACGAGTTAAGGGCCGATTCACTAATCTATCCGGAGCGATATGCAGTATCCAATGCTGCCGGTCCGTTGGTTTCTATTCCTGATAAATACACCTACCGCATTAACAGCTGGTATGGCATATTCGATGCTTCTTATAAGGATTTTGCATACCTGGAGTTAACCGGCCGTAAAGACTATAACAGTACGCTTGCAACGCCGCTACGTACTGATAATGCAGGCATCTTTTTCCCTTCTGCCAGCGGCAGTTTCATTCTTTCAGAGATTGCTAAAATGCCGAGACAGATCAATTATGCCAAGATCAGGGCCTCTGTTGCACAAGTGGGAAGCGGTACTACCACACCTTACATGACCTCGTATAACTATAGCATAGCAGGCGGCGGCCTCTATCCGGGCGGAGCGCTCCAGAATCCGACCACGTTAACCAATCCGGATTTAAAACCCTTGTTAACTACCACGTATGAAGTAGGTGCCGAAATGCGGGCCTTTGGCGATAGGTTGGGCTTTGACCTGGCGCTATATACCGGTAATACCAAGAATCAGATCTTATATAGAACTATTGATCGGTCATCCGGATGGTCACAGGTGATTACCAATCTTGGGCAAGTAAATAACAAGGGAATTGAGCTGGCCATTAACGGAACAGTTATCCAGAGCAGGCGTGCCGGCGGCTTTAGATGGACCATGAACGGTACATTTACGGCCAACCGCAATAAGATTGTTCAACTTGGCGATAGCTCCGTGGTACTAAGGACCGGTGCCGTAGGTGGCGGACAGATCGTAGCCAAAGTTGG
>Ga0157371_10002850_pt1 | contig 16154 bp, 12 predicted proteins | sample C45metaG_FD_113462 | JGI IMG/M metagenome (GOLD analysis project Ga0157371, IMG submission 113462) | Corn rhizosphere microbial communities from Kellogg Biological Station, Michigan, USA - C4-5 metaG | ecosystem: Host-associated > Plants > Roots > Rhizosphere > Soil | place: USA: Michigan...
GCGTCGCTGATTCCGCGCTTCCTGAAGAACGGCGCCAATGACTTCCTGCGCAAACCCTTCTCGCGTGAAGAGTTCTTCTGCCGTGTCTCGCAGAATGTGGACCAGCTGGAACTGATCGGCACGCTGCAGGACCTCGCCACCCGCGATTTCCTCACCGGCCTGCCCAACCGCCGCTGCTTCCTGGAACAGAGCCAGCGCCAGCTGCCGCAACTGCAGCTGCATGGCCAGTGCGTGGCGGTGGCGATGATCGACATCGACCATTTCAAGCACATCAACGACACCCACGGCCACGAAGCGGGTGACGATGCGCTGCGTGCGGTAGCCCGTGCTGTCGGCGACCACGCGCGAAGCCAGGACCTGATCGCGCGCTTCGGCGGCGAGGAATTCTGCCTGCTGGTGCCGGACATGGAACAGGACGAAGCCCTGCTCTATTTCGAGGAGCTGCGCCAGCGCATCGCCGCGCTGGAAGTGGACATCGGCAGTGCCACGCTGCGCATGACGGTCAGCATCGGCCTGTGCTGCCTGCGGCCGCAGCGTGATGCGCTGCACCGGCTGATTTCCGAGGCCGATCGCCAGCTGTACCTGGCCAAGGCCGGAGGCCGCAACCGGGTCAGCTGCACCACGGTGGCCAGCCCGCTGCGCCCGCGCGAGGCTGCGCTGTCCTGACAGGCATGCCTTGATCCAGATCAACGCCGCCCGTGGGCGGCGCCTCTACAGTCGGCCCCGACATCAGCATGAAGGGGAGCCGGGGATGGCACTACTGGTCTGGCAGGACGATCTGAACATCGGCATCGATGTGATCGATCAGCAACACCGCCGCATCATCGAAATGCTCAACCACCTGCACGTGGCGCAGACCAGCCTGCAGCGGGCCGCGGTGGGCGAAGTGATCGACGAGGTGGTGGACTACACCATGTCCCACTTCGCATTCGAAGAAGAGCTGATGGAAGAAGCGGGCTATCCGTTCTGCGCCGCGCACAAGCGCGTGCATGAGGTCTTCATCAAGCGGGTATCGGAATACCGCATGCGCTTCCAGGCCGGTGAGGACATCAGCGACGAGCTGCGCACCATGCTCTCGCGCTGGTTGTTCAACCACATCCGCGGCGACGACCAGGCCTATGCCGAACAGGTCAAGCAGCATCTGAACCAGTTTGCCCGCGAACACCAGAGCGGCGGCTGGCTGGGCCGCACGCTCAAGCGCTTCTTCGGCTGATCAGTGCTGGCGGCGCTGCAGTGCCAGCAGCGCACACAACGTGACCACCGCGGTCAGGCACAGGTAGTAGCCGACCGCGACCAGCCCATAACGCTCGGCCAGCCAGGTGGCCAGGTACGGTGCCGGGGCGGCACCAAGAATGCCCGCCAGGTTGAACGACAGCGAAGCACCGGTGTAGCGCACTTCCACCGGGTAGATCTCGGCGAGGAAGGTGCCGCAGGGGCCGTAGGTCAGCCCCATCAGGAACAGGCCCAGGCACAGGAATGTCAGCACCAGCCACGGGCTGCCGGGCTGGAACAACGGGGCGAACAGCACACCGAAGCCGACGATCAGCAGACTGGCAATGGCCATCGTGCGGCGCGTTCCCCAACGGTCGCCGTAACGTGCCGACAACGGGATGCCGGCGGCGAAGAACAGCATCGCCACCATCTGCATCAGCAGGAACTGCTCGCGGCTGTAGCCGAGCACGGCGGTGCCGTGGCCGAGGCTGAACACCGTCATCAGGTAGAACATCACGAAGGTGGCGAACGCGCCCAGCGTGCCCAGCAGCATCGGCAGCGGATGGTCGCGCAGCACGGTCCACATCGGCAGCCGCACCGGCGCCTTGCGCTCCAGCGCGCGCTTGAAATCCGGCGTCTCGTGGATGTTCAGGCGCACCCACAGGCCCAGGCCGACCAGCAACGCGCTGGCCACGAACGGAATGCGCCAGCCCCATTGCAGGAAATCGTCCTGGCCCAGGCAGCGACCGAGCAGCAGGAAGATGCCTGCTGACAGCAGGAAGCCGATCGGTGCACCCAACTGCGGGAACATGCCGTACCAGGCGCGCTTGCCCGGCGGCGCGTTCTCGGTGGCAAGCAGCACCGCCCCACCCCACTCGCCTCCCAGGCCCAGACCCTGACCGAAGCGGCACAGGGCCAGCAGCGCCGGCGCCCACAGGCCGATCTGTGCGTGGGTCGGCAACAGGCCGATGGCGACCGTGGACAGGCCCATGGTCAGCAGCGCGGCCACCAGGGTGGCCTTGCGGCCGATGCGGTCACCGAAGTGGCCGAACACCGCCGAGCCGACCGGGCGCGCGATGAAGGCCACCGCGAAGGTCGCCAGGGACTGCAGCAATGCGGCCTGGTCGCTGCTTTCCGGGAAGAACAGGTGCGGGAACACCAACACCGCGGCGGTGGCGTAGATGTAGAAGTCGAAGAACTCGATGGTGGTGCCGATCAGGCTGGCCAGCAGGACACGGCGGGGAGAATTCACGGGTGGCGCGGCAGCGGCGATCGTCGACATCGGCAAGGCGGGTAACGGCGGATCGACCGATTCTGCCACGCGGCAGTGGCTGTACGGGGCGATGGTTTCAGCCGACACCGATGCCAACGAAATTTTTCCAGCCGCCCGCTAGGCTGCGCCACCGGTTCCCGCATGGATGCCTTGCCGATGGCTGCAGTCGCGTTGCCGTGGTCCGATTCCCCGAAGCTGCCGCGCTTGGCGGCCTGGCTGGTAGTGCTGCTGGTGCACGGCGTGCTGGCGCTGTGGCTGCTGGGCAGCGGCCGGATCGAACTGCGTAGCGACGACGGACCACGGATTTCGTTGCGCTGGCTGCCACCGGAACAGCCGATGCCGATGCCCCAACAGCCCGCCATGCCCTCAACGCCGATGACGCGTCCAGCCGCATCGGTGATGGCCCACCCTGCCCCGGCTGCACAGGCAAATACCACGCTGCCTGCCGTGGATGAGCCGACTGCTGCGGCGCCACTGATCCTGGATCTGCCTGCGGGCGGCATCGACGGTGGTGACGGCATCAGCGCCACACGTGTCGCTCCACGCTTGATCGGTCGCCGCGAGGTGCATCCCGCGTTCGCGCCACGCCGCAACTACTTCCGCATCCGCCGGCAGATGACCCCGGAGCAGATCGTGCATGGTGTGGCCCAGTTGCTGGGTTTGTGGCCCCCTGGATACATCGTCGACCCGTGCGAGCTGGGCAAGCAGGACATGGACTATTTCCAGAATGCCGTCGATGAAGCCGACCGGGATCTGCTGCGTGCGGCGGTGCTGCAGGTGAGTGCCCGCTGCCGGTAGCCGCCATACCACTGTAGAGCCGAGCCCATGCTCGGCTGCGTTTGGCGAAGAGCAGCCGGGCATGGGCTCGACGCTACAACTGGATCCAGGTGGCCTTCATCTCGCTGTACTTGTCGAAGGCGTGCAGCGATTTGTCGCGGCCGTTGCCGGACTGCTTGTAGCCGCCGAACGGCGCCGTCATGTCACCGCCGTCCCAGCCGTTCACCCATACGCTGCCCGCACGCAGCTGGCGGGCCACGCGATGGGCGCGACCTAGATCCCGCGTCCACAGGCCGGCGGCCAGCCCGTAGCGGCTGTCGTTGGCCACGCGCAGGGCCTCGGCTTCGTCGTCGAAGCCAAGCACCGCCAGCACCGGGCCGAACACTTCCTCGCGGGCCAGCGCCTGCTCCGGCCGCACCTGGTCGAACACCGTCGGCTGCACATAGCAACCGCCCGCCTCCACCTCGGCACGCTGGCCGCCCAGCAGCAGCCGCGCGCCATCGGCTTCGGCGCGGGCGATGTCGGCCAGCACCTTGTCCACGTGCGCGGCATCGACCAGCGCCCCCATCGGTGCATCTGCCTCCAGCGGATGGCGGGGCTGCATGCGCTGGCCGTAGGCGATCACCTGATGCACGAAGTCATCGCGGATCGAACGCTGCACCAGCAACCGCGAACCGGCCGTGCAGCCCTCCCCCTGGTTGAAGAAGATGCCCTGCGCTACGCCCTTGGCCGCCGCATCCAGGTCCGGCGCATCGGCGAACACCACGTGCGGACTCTTGCCACCGCATTCCAGCCACACCCGCTTGAGGTTGGAACGACCGGCGTACTCCAGCAGCTTCGCGCCGGTCGCGGTGGAGCCGGTGAAGGCCAGCACGTCCACATCCATGTGCAGGGCGAGCGGCTCGCCCACGCGTGAGCCGTGGCCCGGCAGCACGTTCAGTACGCCCTCGGGCAATCCCGCTTCGGCCGCCAGTGCGGCCAGCCGCACCGCACTCAGCGGCGAGCGCTCGGAGGGCTTGAGCACCACCGAATTTCCCATCGCCAAGGCTGGCGCGATCTTCCAGCAGGCCATCAACAGCGGAAAATTCCACGGCACGATGGCCGCCACCACGCCCGAGGCCTCGCGTGTCACCAGACCCAGCTCGTGCGGGCCGGTGGGCGCGATTTCGCCGTACAACTTGTCCACCGCTTCGGCGGTCCAGGCCAGGCAGCGCACCACACCAGGCAGATCAATGCGACGCGCATCGCGGATCGGCTTGCCCATGTCCAGCGTTTCCAGCAGGGCCAACTCGTCGACGTGCGCCTCCACCAGCGCGGCCAGTGCCAGCAGCACGCGCTTGCGATGGGCGGGGCTGGCCTGCGACCAGTGGCCTGCCTCGAACGCGCGGCGCGCCGAGGCCACCGCACGGTCCACGTCCTGCGCATCACAGTCGGCCACTGCGCCCAGTACGCGCCCGTCGATCGGGCTGACGCAGTCAAAGCGCGCGCCGCTGGCGGCATCCACATAGCGGCCATCGATGAACGCTTGCCCGGGAATCGCCACGCGGCTGGACAGGGCCTGCCAGTGGCTGCGGTCGGGGAAGTGAGTCATGGGGTCCTCCGCGTATCGACTGTCCGCCGTTATACCGACGCGGCTGCTACCGGGCCGTGACGTGCATATCCATATCCCGGTAGCGCCGGGCCATGCCTGCCGACAGATCCGTGACGCGGCTGCGCTAGAGTCACAACCATCGGACCCGACGGAGCCGGCATGAAAACCCCTGCAAGCGACCTGCACGACCTGGCCACCCAGCGCCCCGATTCACTGGACGCGTACTGGATGCCGTTCACTGCCAGCCGCCAGTACAAGGGCGCGCCGCGCATGCTGGTACGTGCCGAGGGCATGCACTACGAGGACGTCGATGGACGCGCCATCCTTGATGGCACGGCGGGCCTGTGGTGCTGCAATGCAGGGCACGCGCGCCGGCGCATCGTCGACGCAATCGCCGAGCAGGCCGCCACGCTCGATTACTCGCCCGCCTTCCAGATGGGTTCGCCGCCGGCCTTCGCCCTGGCGCAGCGACTGGCGGCGCTGGCCCCGGCGGGGCTCAACCACGTGTTCTTCACCAGCTCGGGCTCGGAGGCAGTGGATTCGGCGATGAAGATCGTGCTGGCCCACCACCGCCTGCGTGGCGAAGGCCAACGCACGCGTTTCATCAGCCGCGAGAAGGCCTACCACGGGGTCGGCTTCGGCGGCATGGCATTGGGCGGGCTGCCCAACAACCGCCGCCAGTTCGGCCTGCAGCTGGGCGGCGTGGACTACCTGCGGCATACGCTGGACCTGTCACGCAATGCCTTCAGCAAGGGCCTGCCGCGCCAGGGCGCCGAGCTGGCCGACGATCTGGAACGGCTGATCGCCCTGCACGATCCCTCCACCATTGCCGCCGTGTTCGTCGAGCCCATCGCTGGATCGGCGGGTGTGATCCTGCCGGCACCGGGGTATCTGCAGCGCCTGCGCGAGATCTGCGACCAGCACGGCATCCTGCTGGTGTTCGATGAAGTCATCACCGGGTTCGGCCGGGTCGGCATGGCGTTCGCCGCGCAGCGTTTCGGGGTCACCCCGGACCTGCTGACCTTCGCCAAGGGCGCCAGCAACGGCGCGGTGCCGCTGGGTGGCGTACTGGTCGGCGACAGCGTGCATGCCAGCTTCATGCAGGGTCCGCCACAGGCCATCGAGCTGTTCCATGGCTATACCTATTCGGGCCACCCCTTAGCCTGCGCGGCGGCGCTGGCCACGCTGGACGTCTACGCCGAGGAACGCCTGTTCGAGCGCGCGATCGAACTGGGTGACTACTGGCAGGAGCGCCTGCACGCCCTGCAGGGGCTGCCCAACGTGATCGACATCCGCAACTTCGGCCTGGTCGGTGCGGTGGAGCTGGCGCCGCGCAAGGACGCCCCCGGCAGCCGTGGTTACGAGGTGTTCCGTCGCTGCTTCCACGACGGGCGCCTGCTGGTGCGCTGCACCGGCGACATCATCGCGTTGTCACCGCCGCTGATCGTGGACAAGGCACAGATCGACCAGATCACCAGCACCCTGGGCGAGATGATCCGGGCCACCGCCTGAGGCCGGGGCGGCGGTGGCGAGCGGGTACAATGGGCGGTTCCGCTCCTGCCCGTTGCCGTGCCCATGAACATCGTCGTCAAAGAAGAACTCAAGGCCTACATCGACCCGCTCACCGCGGACGAACACGAGGCGCTGGAGCGCAGCATCCTCGCCGAAGGCTGCCGCGATGCGCTGGTGCTGTGGGGCGAGGTGCTGGTGGATGGACACAACCGTTACGGCATCTGCCAGAAGCATGGCCTGCCGTTCAATACCGTGCAGAACACCCGCTTCCAGAGCATGGAAGACGTGCACCTGTGGATGATCGAGCAGCACCTGGGCCGGCGCAGCGTCTCCGATTTCCAGCGCGGCGTATTGGCCCTGCGCAAGCGCGACATCCTGTCCGCGCGCAAGCAGGTCGAACAGGCGCAGCTGCAGCGCGAAAGCGATGGCACCGCTGAGCCTGCCGACGAGGCCGGCGAGGACAGCCCGCCGTGGGAGCCGGCACCGAAGATCAGCCGTGCCGAACTGGCCCGCGAAGCCAAGCTGAGCACCAGCCAGGTCGGCATGATCGAACGCATCCACGCCCAGGCCGCGGCCGAGGTGGTGGAAGCGGTGAAGGCCGGCATGATCTCGATCAGCGCCGCCGCTGCCGTGGCCGACCTGCCGGAAGAAGAGCAGCGCGCCGCTGCCGCCGGTGGCAAGGATGAATTGAAGCAGGCTGCAAAGCGCGTGCGTGAATCCAAGCGCAAGCCGCGCGCGCCGAAGCCGGAAACGGAGTCGCCGGAAATGGACTTCGAAGAAGCCAACGAGGATGAGATCGCCAGCCGCGATGCCGAGGTACTGGCTGCGCTGGAGCAGCTGGGCGAGGATGCCCCGGCGCTGCGCCGTCGCGTGGTGAACCTGACCCGCGAGAACGACACCCTGCGCGCACAGCTGGCCCACCTGCGCAAGCAGCTGGAAGCGTTGTAACCGATCGCGTCACGCCGCTGTAGAGCCGAGCATGGGCTCGGCTCTACAGGTAGGCGTCACCGGCCTGCGGGTAGACTCCAGGCATGACGTCTGCCATCGATCCGCGCCGCGCTCAGCTGCGGCGCCTGAAAGCCCTCGCCCTTGGCCTGTTGCTGTTCATGCTGGCCGGCTTCGCGGTCAGCCACTGGCAGGGTGAGCGCGGTATCTGGGCCTGGGTGTCGGCCTTCTGCGAGGCTGCCGCGGTCGGCGCGCTCGCGGACTGGTTCGCGGTGGTCGCCCTGTTCCGGCGGCCGATGGGCCTGCCGATTCCGCATACGGCGATCATCCCCCGCAGCAAGGAACGCATCGGCGACAGCCTGGCGCTGTTCGTGCGCGACCAGTTCCTGGAACCGACCGTGCTGCTGGCCAAACTGCAGGTATTCGACCCGGCCAGCCGCCTCGGCAGCTGGCTGGCCGATCCCGCGCGCTCCCGGATGCTGGCCGACATGGCCCGCGGCTGGGCACTGCAGGCGCTGGACTTCTTCGACGAGACCGCAGTCCGGCGGCAACTGCATGCCTTCGTGGTGCAGCAGCTGCGGCAGTGGAATGCAGCGGCCACCGCCGGCGAACTGCTGGGCCTGCTGACCGCCGATGGGCGCCACCAGCGGGTGCTGGACGAAGGCCTGCAACGGCTGGGGCGCTGGCTGGAGCAGCCGGAAGTGAAGGAACGCGCTTCGCAGCTGATCGTGCGCTATATCCAGCGTGAATGGCCGACACTGTCGAGCACGGTGAACTGGATCAAGCCGATTGATGAGATCAGCGACAACCTTGCCGAACGCCTGGCCCGGGCGGTGCTGGAAGAACTGCAGCAGGTGCTGGCCGAGCCGCAGCATCCGCTGCGCCAGGATTACGAACAATGGCTGGGCAACTACGTGCAGCGCCTGCGCGAAGACCCGGCGCTGGCCGAGCGCATCGAGCAGCTCAAGCAGGAAATGATCGACCACCCTGCCCTGCAGGAGTACGTACAGGGCCTGTGGTCGCGCATCCATGCCAGCCTGCGCGGCGATCTGCAGCGTGAGGATTCGGCCCTGGTCGGTCATCTGCAGCGCAGCCTGGCCTCGCTGGGTGACAGCCTGCAATCGGACCCGGCGTTGCGCGAGGCGTTGAACCAGCACCTGCTGGAAGGCGCACAGCGCCTCACCGGGCGCCTGCGCGAGGGTGTCACCACCCACATCGCGCAGACCGTGAAGAGCTGGGACGAGCGCCACCTGGTCGAGCAGCTGGAACTGAGCGTGGGCCGCGACCTGCAGTTCATCCGCTTCAACGGCACCCTGGTGGGCGGATTGATCGGGCTGCTGCTGCATGCCGCCACGGTGCTGTTCCGGTTCTGAGATGGGTTGCCGGCCGGGCTGCGCCCGGCACCCGCAGCGGCAACATCAACAGCCGAAGCAAACAGCAACAGCCGGATTCCGTGAGATGGCGGGGTGGGTCCGGTGCCGGGGGACGCCGTGAATACGTCCTTGTAGGCTCGGGCGCGCCATCCATGGCGCTCACGCCCCCGCAACCGGTCCCACCCCGCCTCCGACAGCTGTCTGGTCAACGGCACCAACTGCATTGGAACCACATCATTCGGGGGACGAATGGGCTGTCACACTTGCTTAACGAAATGCGAATGCCTATCATTTACTGATAGGTTGTACGCTTAGCCAAGCGGGGCACGGAAGCACGCGCCCACCCGCCCCTTCGCCCGTGTACATCCCCCGACCACTGGGTCGCCTGCCTGCCGCAGGTGGCGCACCGTCGATGGGAATCACGCTGGGCGACGTGCGCGGAGCGCATGGCTGCCATGGGTGCGTTTGCCATCGCCTGTTTTTTGTCCTGCATGGAATCGCACCGATGGCTTCGCTCCTGACTACTCCCCGCCCAACCCTGCTGGCCCTGGCCGTGACCGCACTGTTGATCGCACCGTTGGCACACGCTGAGGAAGGTTCTGCCGACCCATCCGCGCGCACCCTGGACACCGTCCAGGTAACCGCCGATGGCGACATTGCCGACAGCTACACCGTCAAGCGGGCCAGCACCGCAACCAAGCTCGGCCTGTCGCTGCGCCACACCCCGCAGTCGATGACCGTGGTGACCCGGCAGCGGCTGGACGACATGGGCCTGTTCTCGCTGTCCGACGTGATGGGCCAGGTCACCGGCGTGGCGGTGTCGGTCACCGACAGCGAACGCATCAACTACGTCTCGCGCGGGTACAACATCACCAATTTCCAGGTCGATGGCATGCTCAACACCTTCGGTGGCTACATCAAGACCAACACCGACAGTGTGATCTACGACCGCATCGAAGTAGTGCGTGGCGCCACCGGCCTGACCACCGGTGCCGGCGATCCGTCGGGCACCATCAACTTCGTCCGCAAGCGCCCCACCGATACGTTCCAGATGAGCGCCAACCTTACGCTCGGGCGCTGGGGCAACCAGCGCCTGGAAGCCGACCTCGGCGGTCCCATCGCCCTGGATGGCCGCATCCGCGCCCGCGTGGTCGCCGCCAAGCAGCAGAGCGATTCGTTCCGCGACGTCTACAAGCTGGACAAGGACGTTTTCTACGGCATCGTCCAGGCCGACATCACCGACACCACATTGCTGGAAGCCGGCTACGAGTACCAGTCGCCGCGCACCACCGGCGTGACCTGGGGCGTGGTGCCGTACTGGGGCGCCGATGGCAAGCCGGCCAACCTGCCGCGCTCGACCAACCTGTCGGCGCGCTGGAGCAGCTGGCCGATCGTCGAAAAGAGCGCGTTCGCCCGCCTCGAACAGCAGCTGGGCCATGGCTGGGCCGCGAAATTCGCCTACACCCGCTCCAAGCGCGAGACCGACGGCGCGGTCTGGTACGGCGCGTCCGGTTACCCGCGTGCCGACGGCAGTGGCATCTCGGCCTTCGTCGGCAGCTTCGGTGAAAACGGCGACATGCAGGTGTTCGACTTCAACGTCGGCGGTCCGTTCCAGTTGTTCGGCCGCGAACACGAACTGGTGTTCGGCTTCGGCCAGTCGGTGCGCAAGGGCGAAGTGCCTGCGAGTGAAACCGCCGCTTATCCGGCCAACTACGAACGTGTGCCGGACTGGCGCAGCTGGAACGGCGACGTCGCGCCGCTGCAGGTCACCCGCCTGGGCTATCTCGCCTCGGAAGACGAACTGCGCCAGCGTGCCGCCTACCTGGCCGCACGCCTGCAGCTGGCCGAGCCGCTGACCGCCGTGCTCGGCGCCCGCTACGGCAGCTGGGAAACGCGCAGCTGGAACTACACCCACGACGCCGCCGGCCGCCTGACCGGTACCACCCGCGGTGGCTACACGCCGGACGACTCGCTCACCCCGTACGCGGGCTTCATCTACGACTTCAACCGTTACTTCAGCGGCTACGTCAGCTACACCGACATCTTCCAACCGCAGAACTACCGCGACAAGGCCAACAACTACCTCGAACCGGTCGTCGGTGACATGTGGGAAGCCGGGCTCAAGGCCGAGTTCTTCGATGGCCTGCTCAACACCTCGGTCGCGGTATTCAAGGGCGAGAAGGACAACGTCGCCGAGCTCGATGATTCGGTACCGGAAAACTCGTTGCCCGGTGGCATCAGTGCTTACCGCTCCACCGGCAAGGGCAACAAGGTGAAGGGCTGGGAAATCGAAGCACAGGGCAGCCTGGGCGAGCACTGGAACCTGTCGACCGGGTTCACCCACACCGTCAGCCGCAATGCGCTGGGCGTGCGCCAGAACACCACCGTTCCGGTCGATCTGTTCCGCCTCAACGCCAGCTGGCGCCCGGGTGGTGCCGAAGGCCGCTTCTGGATCGGAGGCGGCGCAACCTGGCAGAGCGGCATCTGGAGCCTGAGCAACAAGCCGCGCGAGGACTTCCTGGTCAGCGGCAAGCGCGACCGCGTGGCGATCGAACAGGGTGACATCTACCTGCTCAACCTGTCGGCCGGCTATCGCTTCAACGAGAACTTCAGCGCCCAGGTGAACGTGAACAACCTGCTGGACAAGAAGTACTACAACCGCGTCGGTTTCTACGACGGCGTGTACTGGGGCGAACCGCGCAACGTGATGATGACGCTGCGCTGGAAGCTCTGACGATCTGATGGATGGCGCCGGTTCTGCGACCGGCCACGGCCACGGATGGCCAACCCCGGCGCGCTTCGGTGCGCCGGTCCTCTTTCATTCAACCTGCAGGACCGCCGTGGACCGCTCGCCCGCAACCGCCAGCCCCCGCCTCAGCACCTTCTTCGCCAACCCGCGATGGGGCGTGCTGTCCCGATCCCTTGCGGCCATCTTCGGCGGCTACGCGCTTGCCTCGATGACCACCGTGTTCTGTGCGCTGGCGCTGCCGGGCGCGCGCGGCCAGGCCGTGCTGACCGGCATGCTGCTGGCGATCCTGGTCGCCGCCTGCGCGGCGCTGTGGGCGTTCGCCACCCGCAGTGCGCTGCGCGCCTGGGTCGGCATTCTCGCCCCCACCCTGCTGATGGCCGGCATTTCGCGCCTGCTGGGAGCGTGGGCATGAAGAATGGATTCCGCCAATCCATGGCCTGGCTGCACACCTGGACCGGTCTGCTGGTCGGCTGGCTGCTGCTGCTGATCTTCATGGCCGGCACCGCCAGCTACTACCGCGAGGAAATCAGCCGCTGGATGCGCCCGGAACTGCCGCGCAGCACGGTCAGCACCGACCAAGCGGCGCAGCGCGCGGCCGACTACCTGCTGGCCAATGCATCACAGGCCGAGAGCTGGTTCGTCACCCTGCCGCAGCCGCGCAATCCAGCCATGCAGATGTTCTGGCGGTTGCCAGCCGAGCTGGCGGACCCCGCCAAAGGCCGACGCGGCGCCTTCGGTGATGCGACCCTGGACCCGAACACCGGCACCGAACTGAAGGCCCGCGAGACCCGTGGCGGCGACTTCTTCTACCGCCTGCATTTCGACCTGCACTACATTCCCGTGCTGTGGGCGCGCTACCTGGTGGGCTTCTGCGCGATGTTCATGCTGGTGGCGATCATCACCGGCGTGATCACCCACAAGAAGATCTTCAAGGACTTCTTCACCTTCCGGAAGGACAAGGGCCTGCGCTCCTGGCTGGACTTCCACAACGTCAGCGCGGTGATGGCCCTGCCCTACCACGCAATGATCACCTACACCGGCATCGTCACGTTGATGATCATGTACCTGCCGTGGGGAGTGAACGTGGCCTACGGCACCGATCAGGACGCGTTCTATTCGGAGGCCTTTGGTGGCCTGCCCGAGGTCACCGCGCCCGCCGAAGGCAAGGCAGCCCCGCTGCCGCTGCGGCAGCTGCTGGACAGTGCCCGCACGCATTGGCACGGCACCGAGGTCGCCGGTTTCAGCGTTGCCAATCCCGGTGCCGCCAATGCGGTGATCGACATCCGCCAGCGCGACGGCAAGCGCTTGTCCATCGACACGCCCGCGCTGCGCTATGACATGGTCACTGGCGCGCTGCTGCAGGAAACCCCGCCTTCCGGTGGCGCCACCGCCACCCGTGGCGTGCTGTATGGCCTGCATCTGGCTCGCTTCGCCGACTGGGGCGTGCGCGCCCTGTTCTTCCTGTCTGGCCTGACCGGCTGCCTGATGGTGGCCAGCGGCGTGGTGCTGTGGGCGGTGAAGGAGCGTCCGAAACATGCCAAGAGCGGTCGCACCGGCTTTGGCCTGCGCCTGGTCGATGCACTGAACATCGGCGCCGTGGCCGGCCTGCCGATCGCCTTTGCCGCCTACTTCTGGGGCAACCGGCTGCTGCCGCTGGGCCTGGCCGAGCGCTCCAACGCCGAGGCGAACGTGTTCTTCTACGCGTGGGGCGCCTCGTTGCTGGCGGCCTTCATCTGGCCCAAGCGGATGATGTGGGCGTGGCAGCTGTACATCGGCGCGGCCGCGTTCGCGCTGATTCCGCTGGTGAACGCGCTGACCACCCACGCGCACCTGGGCGTGACCCTGCTCAACGGTGACTGGGCATTGGCCGGCTTCGACCTGTCGATGATCGCCTTCGGCGCGATGCTGGCGCTGTGCGGCTGGCGCATGCAGCGCTGGACGCCGCCGCTGACTGCCGCCGAGAAGAAAAAGCGCGCGGCGGCCGCGGCAGCGACCAAGGCACCGGCCGATGCAGTGGAAGCGGAGGCCAGCGCATGATGCTGCTGGTACTGGGGTTGTCGTTCACCGCGTTCACCGCGCTGTCGCTGGCGATGGAAAAGCACCAGCAGGAACTGCATGGCAAGGCAGCAGCTTCACCGGTACGGCGCACGCAATGGCGGGTGCTGGGCTGGCTGCTGCTGACCGTGGCGTTCGCGCTGTGCGTGGTCGACCACGGATGGGCGATGGGCCCGGTGCTGTGGCTCGGCGCGCTTACGCTGGGTGGAATCGTGCTGGCGTTCGCGCTGTATCCGTACCGGCCGAAATGGATCGCACCGCTGGCGGTCGCGCTGCCGGTGATCGGGCTGGTGGTGGCGTTGGTGTAGCCGAAGCCACCGGGGTCGGAGCCCTTGCGCGAAGCGCAAGGGCTCCGACCCCGGACGTCGGTTCACGCCAGGCGCTTCAGCTCCCACGCACGATGGATGCGTGCATTGCGCTCGAAATCAGGGCCGATGGTGCTGGCGCTGATCTCGCGGCACTGCGCGAATTCGGCGATGGCGTTCTCTTCCAGCTTGAAGCGGCGGAAGTTGTTGGAGAAGTACAGCACGCCACCCGGCGCCAGTCGCGCGACGGCGGCACGCAGCATCTTCACCTGTTCACGCTGCACGTCGAAGTCCTCGGCGCGGGCCGAGTTGGAGAACGTCGGCGGGTCGCAGAAGATCACGTCGTACTGCCCGCGATCGCCTTCCAGCCATGCCATCGCATCGGCCTGCCCCAGCAGGTGCTGGTTGCCGCCCTGCCCGTTCAAGGCCAGGTTGTCGTAGCACCACTGCAGGTAGGTCGCCGACAGGTCGACGCTGGTGGTGCTGGCCGCACCGGCCACCGCCGCCTGCACGCTGGCCACGCCGGTGTAGCAGAACAGGTTGAGGAAGCGCTTGCCGCGCGCCTGCTCGGCCATCAGGCGACGCAGCGGGCGATGGTCGAGGAACAGGCCGGTATCGAGGTAATCGAACAGGTTTACCTGCAGCAGCGCGTTGTTCTCGCGTACCACGAGGAACTCATCACGCTGCTCGAAACGGCCGTACTTGCTGCCGCCCTTGCCACGTTCGCGCGACTTCATCGAGACCTGCTCCGGCGGCACGCCGAACACTTCACGCGCAGCAGCCAGCAGTTCGTTGCGACGCCGGCGCACGTCGTTTTCCGGAATCGCAGCCGGTGCGGCGTATTCCTGCACGTGCAGGAAGGTGCGGCGCTGACCGTCATCCTCTTCGTACACGTCGATGGCCGCTGCGTATTCCGGCAGGTCGGCATCGTAGGCACGGAAGCAGGTGATGCCTTCGCGTGCGCGCCAGCTCTTGAACTTCTTCAGGTTCTTGCGCAGGCGGTTGGCCACCATCTGCGCGCCTTCGCTCAGCTCGCGCACCTGTGCCGGATCGCGACCCGGCACCGCGATCGGATCGCAGACGATCAGTGCACATTCCAGCGCGCCATTGAACATCTGGTACTTCTTGCCCGCACGCAGGCCGGTAGCGAAGGCCAGTTCGTCATTGCCGCACAGCAGGCTGGCGCGCCACTGCGGCACCGCCTTCTGCAGGGCATTGCCGAGCTTGCGGTACAGCGCCGGATCGGCGGCCAGGCGTTCGTCATACGGTGGGTTGCAGACCACCGCGCCGATCTCCTGCTCCGGAGTGGGCAGGTCGGCCACATCGGCGCGGGTGAAGCGGATGGCATGGGCGACGCCGGCAACTTCCGCGTTCTCGCGTGCCGCCTGGATCGCCACCGGGTCGATGTCGCTACCGTGGACGACCGGCTTCAGCGCAGCCAGGCCGGCCGCTTCGCGATCACGCGCTTCGCTCTGGATGGTTTTCCAGGCCGCCTTGTCGAAGCCCAGCCAGCGGCTCGGCGGCAGGCTGCCATGGCGCATCAGGCCGGGAGCGACGTCGGCGGCCATCAGCGCGCCTTCGATCAGCAGGGTACCGCTGCCGCACATCGGATCCAGCAGGCCGCCACCGGCAGCATGCAGGCGCGGCCAGTGCGCGCGCATCAGCAGCGCGGCAGCCAGGTTTTCCTTCAACGGCGCGTCATGGGCAGCACCACGCCAGCCGCGGCGGTGCAGCGGGCCACCACCGAGGTCGATCGACAGCGAGGCGCGGCCCTTGCGCAGCGACAGGTTGACGCGCACGTCCGGCAGATCGGTGTTGACCGAGGGGCGCTCGAGCCCTTCGTCACGCATGCGATCGACGATGGCGTCCTTGATCCGCTGCGCGGCGAAACGGGCATGGGTGATCTTGTCGCCGGACACGTGCGCGTCCACCGCCAGTGTCATCTCCGGCTTGATGTGCTCGTGCCACGGCAGCTCGCGCACGCCGTCATACAGCGCCTGCTCGTCCGGGCATTCGAATTCGTCGATCGGCCACAGCACGCGGCTGGCCAGCCGCGACCACATGACGATCCGCAGCGCCTGCTCCAGTTCGCCCTCGGCGTTGACGCCGGCGATGGTGGCAGTGGCCTTTTCCAGGCCGAGGGCCGACAGCTCATCGGCAAGCAGGTATTCCAGGCCCTTGGCGCAGGAGACAAAAAATTTCACGGGATCGGTTCGCAGGTGGTCAGGCACGGCAGGGAGCCGGGCCATTCGGAAGGGAGGGCCGTAGGCACGGCCGGCAGGCCCGCGCCGGGGGCGGCGGGGCTGCCATTGTAGTCAATGCGGGCGGGCGCGCCGTGCGCCCGGGCTTCACAGCTGCCGCA
>Ga0157371_10002859_pt1 | contig 16134 bp, 11 predicted proteins | sample C45metaG_FD_113462 | JGI IMG/M metagenome (GOLD analysis project Ga0157371, IMG submission 113462) | Corn rhizosphere microbial communities from Kellogg Biological Station, Michigan, USA - C4-5 metaG | ecosystem: Host-associated > Plants > Roots > Rhizosphere > Soil | place: USA: Michigan...
CAGGAAGTGTTTGGGTGAGAAACTGGCGGTACTCATGTCTGTAGGATTTGCAATGCCGAACATAAAGGCAAAGTTTCTGTTGGCCGTGATGTCGGCTTTAATTCCGGTATGAAAAAATGGACCATAAGAGAACATATAATCCATGCTGTAGTTGCGGTTTAAGTAGGCATCGGCGACCTCGTATCCAACATGTGTGAACCATTTTCCCATTGTAAATTTAACCTTGTCTGAAGGGGCATAAGAAACTAAAGCCTGTTTGATATTGGCCAGTGAGATGAACCCGTTCTTGGCCTGATCTTTATCACCGTCATTGTAAGAAGACTCCTCGGCCCTTCTTCCGAAGCCTATATCCAGTACACTACCAGTTTTCCCTTTTGAGTAGTCCGCTCTGAAGGAGGCCATCCCCAGTTCGAATGAATTCTGGGAATTCGTATAGCTTGTGTAATTATTAGTACGCATGGAATCTTTCGCGTTATGAAAATTATACCGGTAATAAGCATCAACAGACCCACTTAGAATTAGGTTGCCTTGTTTTGTCGAATCCTGGGCATTGGAAACAAGAGAAGGCATAATGGTACAAAAAATAAGAAAGCCTTTCATTCTATCTTAAGTTTTCCAGATCATTATTTAATTGCAAGACATTAACGCTTGGCGGTCCAAAAAGTCCCAGCAGGGACTTTTCAATATGGTGGTCAACTAAATCCATCACTTTCTGTTCAGGAAGTTTTCTTGTGGAGGCAATTCTCTTTACCTGTATATAAGCGCCCTGAACGGAAACGTCGGGGTCTAACCCGGAACCGGATGCGGTAACGAGGTCGGAGGGAATGTCGCTCTTCTGGATGCCGGGATTATGGACCAGGAAAGTGTCAATTCTATCCTGTACCTGTTTCAGATAATCCGGATTAGTAGGCCCTTTGTTGCTACCGCCGCTTCCTGCGGCATTGTAATCAACAGCAGAGGGCCTGCTCCAGAAGTATTTATCGGCTGTAAATTTTTGCCCCAGCAATTTCCATCCTATAATTTTATTGTTCGCCGTTACTATTTCGCCTTTCCCTTTCGACGGCGCCAGTTGTGCAGGGAGCCAAATAATGAAAGAATATATCCCCATAAAAAAGACCATACACACAAATGTTAAACGGATTGCAGGTATAAGATTTTGTTTCATTTTTTATTAGAGCTTAAAACCATATAGAGACCAGGAGGTCAATCAATTTTATTCCAATAAAAGGAACTATAACTCCACCCAGGCCGTAGATCAATAGATTTCTTCTTAAAAGGGCGCTGGCTCCGATGGGCTTGTATGCGACTCCCTTTAAGGCCAATGGAATCAACAATGGAATGATGATGGCGTTGAAGATGACTGCTGAGAGGATAGCGCTTTCGGGACTATGTAAGCGCATTATATTGAGCGCCTCCAATGACGGTATTGATGCTATGAACAGGGCCGGCACAATGGCAAAATACTTGGCCACGTCGTTGGCAATGGAAAAGGTTGTTAGTGTTCCTCGTGTCATCAATAGCTGCTTTCCTATTTCCACAATCTCAATCAACTTGGTTGGATCATTTTCCAGGTCCACCATATTGCTTGCCTCTTTTGCAGCTTGTGTGCCACTGTTCATTGCTACTCCAACATCGGCCTGGGCAAGGGCAGGAGCATCGTTGGTTCCATCGCCCATCATAGCCACCAACTTGCCTCGCTGCTGCTCCTGCCGGATATAGTGCATTTTGTCTTCGGGCTTTGCTTCGGCAATAAAGTCATCGACACCTGCTTTTTCAGCAATGTATTTTGCAGTAAGAGGATTATCACCGGTGACCATTACCGTTTTCACTCCCATTTTTCTTAGGCGCTGAAAACGTTCCTGCATCCCCGGCTTTATGATGTCCTGAAGCTCAACGACACCAATTACTTTTTCATTTTCAGAAACAACGAGTGGCGTTCCTCCGTTAGAGGCAATCGTTTTTACCCTGTCTGCGACTTCGCCAGGGAAGGTATTTCCAGCTCTTTCCACGAGGTTCTTAATAGCATCGGCAGCTCCCTTTCTTACCCTGGTGTTTTCATAATCGATTCCGGAGCTTCGTGTTTCTGCTGTGAACTTTATAAATCTTGGATCCTTCACTGTATAGCTTAGGGGATTTATGCCTACCAGTTCAATGATTGATTTTCCTTCGGGTGTTTCATCGGCCATCGACGACAGAACAACCGCTTTTGTAAATGCTTTTTGATCTGCTCCGTTTACCGGGTACAAATTTGTTGCTTTTCGATTGCCGATGGTTATCGTTCCGGTCTTATCTAAAAGGAGGGTATCAACATCACCTGCAGTTTCCACCGCTTTACCACTTTTGGTAATCACATTGGCCCTTAAAGCCCGGTCCATTCCGGCGATGCCGATTGCACTTAACAATCCCCCGATAGTGGTTGGGATAAGACATATAAAAAGAGAAATGAACGCTGCTATCGTTATAGGCGTATTAGCATAATCTCCGAAAGGTTTCAAGGTGACACACACGATAATGAACACCAGGGTAAAGGCAGCCAGTAAGATAGTGAGGGCTATTTCGTTTGGTGTTTTTTGTCTCGAGGCGCCTTCAACGAGCGAGATCATTTTATCCAGGAAAGTCTCACCCGGTTCTGTAGATACGCGAACGACTATGCGATCGGATAATACTTTTGTTCCCCCCGTTACCGACGATTTGTCTCCCCCGGCCTCACGAATTACGGGGGCCGATTCGCCAGTAATTGCAGATTCGTCGATAGTTGCTATTCCTTCGATGATCTCACCATCCATCGGAATTACATCGTTTGTTTCGCAAACAAACAGATCTCCTTTCCGTAGCTGGGATGAGGAAATTATCTTGATTTCCGACTTATTACGTTCGTCAATTAACTTCTTGGCTGGAGTATCCTCCCGGGCTTTTCGAAGGCTGTCAGCCTGGGCCTTGCCGCGTGCTTCCGCTATTCCTTCTGCAAAGTTGGCAAAGAGTAGGGTGATAAAAAGGATTAAAGTGATGAGGACGTTGTAAGCTAAACTTCCCTGGGCTTTCTCACCCATTGCTATCCAAACACAGACCATTGCCATTACCAGTGTCCCGATCCATACGGTGAACATCACGGGATTACGAAACTGTATTACGGGGTTGAGTTTGACGAAAGACTGCCTCAACGCCTGCTTCACTAGACCAGTTTCAAACAATTTATTTTTTCTCCTGTGGACTGACATGTTTTATTTCATTTACTATTAGTGACTATTTCATACCGAAATGTTCTGCAATGGGTCCCAGTGTTAGTGCAGGGAAGAAGGATAGGGCTGCGACGATCAGGATGACGGCAAAGACCATGATACCGAATGTTGTAGTATCGGTCTTTAGGGTGCCTGAACTTTCGGGGATATATTTCTTCCGGGCCAGAATTCCGGCAATAGCGACGGGTCCGATTATTGGCAAGAATCTTCCAAGTAACATTACTGTTCCACAGGCAATGTTCCAGAAAGGAGTGTTATCGCCAAGGCCTTCGAAACCACTACCGTTATTGGCGGATGACGATGTGAATTCATAGAGCATTTCGCTAAACCCGTGATTACCCGGATTGTTCAACCACCCCGAATAAGCAGCGGAATTGTGGGCGTAGAGATAAGATGCCAGGGCGGTTCCTGCAAGAATTAACAAGGGATGGAGCAGGGCAATGACGGAAGCAATTTTCATTTCTCTTGCTTCTATCTTCTTCCCTAAAAATTCGGGTGTTCGTCCAACCATCAAGCCACTGATGAAAACCGCGATAATAATGAAGATGTAAAAGTTTAGATATCCCACGCCGACACCACCATAAAACGAGTTGACCATCATGCCAACCAATGCACTCATGCCGCCAAGGGGCGTAAAGCTGTCATGCATAGCATTGACAGATCCGTTTGATGTAACCGTTGTTGTGACTTCCCAATAGGCTGATGCAACAGGACCGAAACGGACTTCTTTTCCTTCCATGCTGCCCAACGGTTGTGAGATTCCCATCCTGGTGATCATGGGGTTTCCATGCATTTCCTGGTAAACAGAATTTGCCAGTAGAATTAGAAATCCGGCTGTCATTACACCAAAAACTATCCATGCAAATCGTCTCCTTTTGATAATGTACCCCAAGGCAAAGACCATTGCAATTGGAATCAGAATGATGGATATGTTTTCAACAATGTTTGTGAAGTAGTTTGGATTTTCTAATGGGTGTGCAGAGTTAGCGCCAAAAAACCCTCCGCCGTTTGTGCCTAATTGTTTAATCGCAACCATTGCTGCCGCAGGGCCACGGCTTACATGCACGGTATCGCCTTGTATTGAAACATACTGAGCTTTCCCTTCGAAATTCATTGGAGTTCCGTTAAAAACAAGTATGAGGGCAACTACGATGGCAAGTGGCAATAAAATCCGTGTGCAGGATTTGATGAAATAGTTGTAAAAATTTCCAAGATTGTCGGTTGCTCTTTCCTTCATTGCAATGAAAACTACCGCACATGCAGCCATTCCGGTTCCCGCACTTATAAATTGGAATAACATCAATGTTAATTGTCCCAGGTAAGAAACACCTGTTTCACCGGAATAGTGCTGAAGGTTTGTATTACTGACAAAGCTTACTGTAGTATTGTACGCAAGATCAGGAGACATGGAGGGATTGCCATCCGGATTGAGCGGTAACCAACTCATGTTCATTAGTATCAGCATTGATAAAACGAACCATACCAAATTGACGGTAAGCAAAGCAAGCAAATGTTGCTTCCAGTTCATTTCTTTTGAAGGATTTATGGCGCCTAATTTGAAAAAGAGTTTGTCGAGAGGGTTTAGGATTTTGTCCGGCCAGGTTTTTCCTTCTTCATACACTTTGCCAATATATTTTCCTAATGGAATTGCAACTGCAACCGTGAGAACATACATTAGAATTACACCAAGAATTTCAGTTGTCATGATTGCATGGGTTTAAAATTTTTCGGGCCTTACCAATACGTAACACAAATAGATAAAGACGAGAATTGCGATAATGAATAGTGCCGTCATAGTTTAAATGTTTTCGAACCAGTCGATGAATTTGTAAAAGAGCCAGAAACCAATAAGCCCGGTAAGAATTAATGAGAAAGTCATGATTACGTTATTTTAAGTAGGAAATGAGCAACGAGGGACAGAACGATAAGAATGGCTACTGCCGTTAAGACAATCGTGAACTCTTTTTTGCCTGGTGCCTCATCGCCGTTCATAAAATCAATTTATAAGATGAATGATCAAGCCAACGAGCATTGTGCCGGTATAGATTGATACTATGCCCAGCGCAATGATTACCTTGGCTTTTTCGTGTCTTCAATAAGTTTCCATGACTACCTATTGCCAAACAGAGTGCCCGGATTGACACTTTCGTTCATAAATCGGTGGAACCCTTGCTGTAGAAGTGTTTTAACGGGAGGTGCAAAACGAGAGACAGTGCTAAAGAATGAAAAACCCTTTCAAAATGAAAGGGTGCATTTTCAAAATGGAAGACTATTGCCTGGAAATATGGTATTCCTCCATTTTTCTATATAAGGTAGTTAGTCCAATACCCAAGTACTCGGCCGTTTTTGTTTTATTACCCTTCGTATACTGGAGTACTTTTTCAATATGGCTTTTTTCAACCGATGCTAATGAAAGACTATCATTGTTAGTGATATCGTGTTTTTGAATTTCATAGGGAAGGTTTCCCGGTAGGATTTCCTCACCTTCAGCAAGGATGGAGGCCCTTTCTACCACATTTCTTAACTCCCGGGTGTTGCCTTTCCAATTGTGTCGTTGTAAGAGTGCTAAGGCATCTTTGTTAATGGAAAGAACCTTATTTTCTTTTCTGCAATAGTTAGAGAGAAAATAATTTGCCAAAGCAGGAATGTCCCCGATACGATCGCGAAGCGGAGGAAGTTCAATTGCAAAGACATTTAGCCGGTAATACAAATCCTCCCTGAACTCACCGTGGGCGATGCTTTTTTCCAGGTCTCGATTGGTAGCAGCAATAATCCGGACGTCCACTTTGGTTGTTTTGGCATCGCCAAGTTTAATGAATTCACCGTTTTCTATTACACGCAGCAACTTGGCCTGCAAATCAATATTCATTTCCCCAATTTCATCAAGAAATAGTGTTCCCTTATCGGCCAATTCAATTAGTCCTGGTTTGTCTTTAGACGCTCCAGTGTAGGCCCCGGCCTTATGCCCAAACAATTCGCCCTCCAGTAGTTCTTTGGTGAATGCACTGCAGTTGATAGCGATAAAGGAATTGGATGAACGCTTGCTGTGTGAGTGAATGGCGTTGGCAAAGATCTCCTTGCCGGTGCCTGTTTCGCCTAAAAGCAAAACATTGGTGTCTGTAGGTGCGATCTTTTTTGCCAGGGCAATGGCCTGTTGTATTACCTGGCTATTTCCAATTATCGCATCAAAGGTATAGGCGCCCTTATCCTTTATTTTAATTGCCGCTTTTTTTTGGGTCAACACCTTTTCCATGGCCTGGTTGAGCAGAGGAATAACCCTGTCGTTATCGTTTCCTTTGGTTATATAGTCAAAGGCGCCATTTTTTATGGCCTGTACACCATCGGGAATATTTCCGTAAGCGGTTAAGAGAATAATCTCAACCAGTGGATGCTTTGATTTAGCTTCTTTCACAAAATCAACTCCGTTTCCATCCGGTAGCTTCACGTCGCAAAGAATGACGTCTATGTCGATCCTCTTTAGAACGTCAAAAGCGGCTTTGAGTGTTCCTGCTTCTTCTACTTTAAAACCTTCCAAACCGATAATGCGTGCAAGAAGTTTTCGCAGTCCTTCTTCGTCATCGATAAGCAGAATAGTTGCGGCCATGCAAACAAAGCTAAGGTCTTAAGCGGTTGCCGGAAAATATTACGTGGGTTTAGAAATTCTACCGATTTAAGGTAGGAGGACAGGTATAGGTAACGCAACCTTATAATATGTTCGTACCCACTTTTTAATAAAAATCCTAAATATTTCCTCCTTCTCCCAAAAAAAATGTTATTGGCTGGGTGGCCATAATTCAGATGATGATTTTTACGTTCATTTTAGTACCACCGGAAACCATAAATCCTCCTTCATGTAAACTATAAAGCTAAGGTGTTATTCAGCTATTGGTTTTAATCTATGATAAAGGTCATCGCATTTTTTTTATTAATTATTACAGTTGATGCGAATGCGCAGGGGCTTCCTGTCACCGCCTACAATAGCAGTGACACTACGAAGCCCATTGTGCTTTATGTTAGCGGCGATGGGGGACTAAGCAACTCTTTTTCACAACTTTTGAAGAAAATGAATGTTCTCGGCTACCCGATTATTGGCTTAAATGCACAGTCCTATTTCTGGAAAAGGAAGAAGCCGCAACGGCTAACAGATGATTTTACCAGACTCCTGGCCTATTATATAGACACCTGGCACAGATCCAGCTTTGCACTCGTCGGCTATTCATTTGGTGCTGACGTTTTACCCTTTTTTCAAAATCGGTTGTCGCCGGAGTTTGCAGCCCTGAACAGGCAAACGATTTTAATGTCACCATCCAGGCGAACAGACCTTGAAATACACATACTGGGTATGATCGGCTGTGAATTGAGACGCGGATACAGCATACCCAAAGAAATCAACCGGATGAAAGGCCCGGTAACTGTCTTCTTCGGTACGGCAGAGCACAAGTTTCCAATGAAAGATATCACCTCATCTAACATCCATTTCGCTTTCTTCCCGGGAGGGCATCATTATCGCAGCGATGTTGACCAGGTGGTGAGTTGTTTGACCGATACAATTCGATAATTGATAATATAGATTGCCTCATGCAGAGTTGCAAAAGAAAATATGGGCAGATAAATAAGGGGCTTGTATCGGTCCTGCTTCTTACACTGCTTTTGGCAAATCGCGGTTTCTCACAAGGGGCGGATAGCTCGTATGTGAGGAGATTTCAGAAGGAGAATGATGTCGAGGTCTATTCTGATTGGCGTTCCTACCGTTTGCGTTTTCTTTCCAACTCCCATGCCGGTCGCAAAGACTTTTCACTGGTTTCCAATAGTATGTTGTATACGGGTGTTAACCTTGATTATAAATGGCTCTCTATCGGTTACGGGTTCAATGTGCCGGGCACCGAAAGAGACCGGAGCGGGGCGCATCGCGACCTGTTCCTTCAGTTGAACGACATCGATCATCTTGTTATTTGGCAAGCTTATTTTAAAAAGTATAATGGCCTCTTAGAGCCTGTGTACACGAGCCGCGATCCTGACCGTTTTAGCATCCTGAGTAATCATTTTAATCGATACACAGGCATTCATGTTTATGATGCGGGCGCTTCCTTTTTGTATCCTCTTAATCACAAAACGTTCTCATACAACGCCGCGCAATATTTAAACCGGCAGCAGTTGCGTTCTTCGGGTTCGGTGCTCTTATCGTTCAACCCATTCTATCACCGGGTAAAGGTCAGTGACAGCCTGCCGGGAATAAGCGATACAAAAGCACTTCATTTCCTCACCTCTTCTCCACAATGGGTCACGGGTGCTTTTAGTTTAGGGTATGCTTATAACTTCATTGGCTACAATGGTAGGTTGAGTGTAAGTCCTGAATTTGATATGGGATATGGAGTTTCCCGGTTCCTTAAACCCTCCTTACAATGGCGCAACGCTCTACAATATAACGCGGTTGTCACTGTTGGCTATAGTTCCCCTTTGTTCTACTCCTACCTTACCGGTTATTATCACAATTTCAAAAGCAATCTCCCGCAGGAAGGCGTCGCCGAACTCAATTCAGGCGTCTCACTTACTTGTGGTTATCGCATCGGGAGTCTGAAGAAAAAAATATTACAATTGTTGTGATGCCAATGATTGACGATTTCATTTTACCAACGCGATTACACCTTCAACTATGCTGAAGTTGGGTGATGCTAAACTACAAATAGCTCAACCACCACTTATCTCTATGTGAACTCTTATACCCGTCGTACCATTTGCATAGAAAGTAGAGGATAACAATGAGCGATGCCCAAACCGCGTACACGACACCGAGAGAGAAACCATAACCATGAAGTTTCGGCTCGAGTGAAATCCACGTGCTGAAGTTTACCATATCGGTCCAGTGACGGCCAGAAATTATGGCCGCCAACAAGGAACCGATATGAATGAGATAGAGATGCACTAAATAATAGAACATGGGCACCCGCCCGATCGTTTTGATGGCTTGAGGGAGACGTCCGTGAACAATTTCACTGATCGAGAGAAAGACAAGACCCGGTCCGATGGTCATCAAAAGATATAATAATGAAGGCGGGTATTTGGTTACTTTCAGGAACAAGAACAAAGTATACAAGGCGGTGCGTTGTTCTGACCATTTGGATGAATCTCCATATAAGTTGGTATAACGAATAATAATAAATAGCAGGATAGATCCGAGGCCGAGGTACATCAACAAGCGTTTCCTTTTTTCCGCATTAGTGTCCTTCTTATAAATGCTGCCAAGGCAGTAACCAAGTGCCATTACGCCAATCCATGGAACCAGGGGATAGCCTACAAGAATATTAAAGTTGCCCAGTTTGAAGAAGTTGAATTGGTGCACTACGGACCATCCAAACGATGCTGCCACCGGGCTGCTCACATGTACAGTGTCCAGCAAGTTGTGTCCAAATACCAACATTAAACCAATAGTTAACATCGCCCATTTAGGTAGATGAATAAAGCCAGCAAGGAAGATCATGCTCCAGCCGAGCGCCCATATCACACCAAGTAGCTGGGTGGTAAATGTTGGATTAAAGAACCAGGCAAAGCAGACAACTGTAAGTTCCAGGAATACCAGCCACAAGCCGCGTGTAGCCAGGAAACGAGTGAGGTAGGCTTTCCCTTTTCTTTGTCCAACCAACGATGCGGAAATACCACTGAGGAACATAAACAGCGGTGCGCAATAGTGGGTTATCAATCGCGTGAAGAATAATAGGGGTGTGGTGGTCTGGAGGTTCAGTGGATCGTCGGTAAAGGCCGCCGCATGAAAATAGTCGCGTACGTGATCGATAGCCATGATGATCATAATGAGACCACGGAGCAGGTCAATCGACTCAATGCGATAACTGGCTGTTGTTTTTGGACTTCCCTTAATAAAGACGGGAGTAGCAGTGCTAATGTTTTGCATGTTGTGTTTTGTTGGTGACCGGAAGACTTTTCGGGAAAGCTTCAAAGGGGAGGGGTAGACTTAAAGATAACAATATTTATAAGGGAAAGGAAAGTGAGAACACTAGCGTATTTGCCCGTTTCAGCTTTCAAAACGCTCTTATTCAATCCGGAATGTCGAATAAAAAGGGCCGGTGGAAACCGGCCCTTGTACATCCTAAAAAATTGCTTGAGTAGATCAAGGGCAACTTTTTATGCTGCATAGTTACGACCACGGTTGTTCAATTCTCTTAATTAAATACTAATTATCCCTAAACAATAGTAGAGCTTCGGCTGGTAACAAACCACTAGACAACGAATAACTTCTTTGCTGACCTATCATCGATACTCATTATAAACTACACCGTGTGAACCTTTAAGGGAGTAAAAGGAGTTGGCGGCATTAAGCGTATAAATGACAGATTATTAGGTTCAATTCTCCAGCATTTAGAAAACAAAACCATAAGGGAATACATAGTTCACAAGATGGCCAATCGTGGAAATGAAAGGAAAAAACCTCAATCATTGTTCTGAAAAAATATTTCTCTAATGCGGGCAAAGATTTCTCAAGTTTCTCGCGCTGCTGCGAGAGTCTGAACTTTTCGCAAATAGCTCTTTTAGCTCCCGTGCCTCCATAGCACCTTTCCCTATCCGGCTAACGATAACGATCTCAAACAGTTACAGTGTCGCCCGCATCTCAAACGGCATTTACCGAACTCCACAAATTGGCATGGCATGTTTGATGCAGTGTGTATGCTAAAACCCTGATGAAAAAGGCTTTTTATTGGCTGGCATTATTTCTTGCTTGCACTTCAGCAGTATGGGGACAGACAGGCGATACTGCGACTCCTTTTCGAGATACCACAGCAACAATTAAACAGGAAGCCACCGCCATATCTGCGTACGACACCATTGCTGCAACTGTTCACGATTCTCTAACTGCGGCTACTCATCATAGCGCAGCGGTAGGCGAAGTTGATACTATAGCTATTGATTTACATGATAGTGCACACGTAGTCGATCCTGGTATCGGTACAGCAACCACGATAAATTCATCGCAGTCGGCCGCCTTGCACGTCGTTCAGCCGGACAGCGCGAATGTTCCCGTGCGCCCCGCTATGGATCCAAAGTATGGTACCCTGCTCAACGATGACCCTGCTTACAATCCGAAATACCCGGTATGGCTGCCAGCTGCAAGGGTCGTATTGGCCAATGGGGTTCTCTGGTCCGTCGACAGGTATGTATTCAATTACGATTGGTCGAGAATTGGTCCTTCTACCTGGAGATACAATATCCGGAAAGGCTGGGAGTGGGACAATGACCGCTTCGGTGTCAATTTTATTGGCCACCCGTATTCTGGAAACAATTATTTCAACATTGCGCGTTCTCATGGTTACAACTTTTGGCAGTCATTTCCCTTTGCTGTGGGTGGTAGCTTGATGTGGGAATATTTCGGCGAGAATACAAGACCGTCGATTAATGACATTATTAACACGCCAGTAAGCGGCGCCTATTTAGGTGAGGTCCTGTATCGTGTTTCCTCGAGTATACTGGATGACAGGACAAGGGGAGGTGAGCGCTTCTTCCGGGAACTGGTTGCTATGATCCTCGACCCATCGAGAGGCTTTTCGCGACTTACACAGGGAAAGATGTTCAGGGTGACGCCTTACGAAGTGTATCAAAAGGAGCCAATGAACATCAGTTTAAACACCGGTGTGCAAAAGGTCAACAGCCTGCCTACGAGTAATAATAAGTTTGCTTCGGGCGGCACGAATGCCATTTTAGATCTTCAAATAGATTATGGAGACCCTTTTGAGATTCGTTCGCGTAAGCCATATGACTTTTTTCGTGCCCGTATGGAGCTCGCTTATGGTTATAACAAATATATCATCAGTACAGTCAATGGATACGGCCTGTTAACGGGAAAGACAATAAAGGAAAATAGGCTGTTGGGCGGTCTTTTTCAGCATTACGACTATTGGCATAAAAATATTTTTGAAGTCGGTGCTCTGGGTTTTGGTTATGGACTGATCTCAAAGATCCCTACAGGAGTCCATTCAAACATTTACTCCAATATTCTTTTCGGCGTCGTTCCTCTCGCTGGCAACAATACGCGCTATGGGCCCGACACATCAGACTATCGCTTTTACAACTTTGGAGGCGGTTTGGAAGCAAAAGTTGAGGAGACTTTCAATTTGAGCAATTGGCTGGACCTCGGCTTCAGCAGTTTCTATTACTGGATACATACGTATGACGGCGTGCCAGGCAACAGCCATGTAATGATAATGCAACCGACCGTTGCATTGAAACTGGTAAGAAATACACGTATCGGGTTTGAACAGCAGATTTATCATAACGACCGATATTCAAACCGGTTTTCTTCGATTCACCTTACCCGGACGCAACAGAAGCTGTATCTCCAATTCTTTTTCGGCAATGGCAAACGCAAGGACGAATACCATTAAAATCGTAACACGGAGCAGCCGCATTGATCCGCTCTGGTTCATTAAGTTGAATTAAGCGTAAAAAGGTTAAGATTAAGCAAAAGCGCCAACCTCAAAAACATTAGCGTCTTTTAAGGCCTTCCCTTTGCCACTAACGCTCGGCGGGACCCGGCGATGCAGGGGACACTGACCCGACAACAAGTTGACGGGGAGACGGCTTTGAAGGGTAAAAAAAGTGGGTAATGTCTTTTTCGGGGAAATCGCAGCCAAAGTGAGAGGCACGAGAAAGGCAGGAGAAAGGCAGGTGAAAGCCACCTGAAAGCCACTTCCTGCTTGAATAATACTCCGCAAACCGGGAAAACCAGCCAGGGAATTCGTAATTCTACTCTTGCAGACTTTTGGATAACGGAGTATCATAGCGGTGTGATTCGTAACTCAAAAATGTTCCAATCCACATTTATCCAAAACCTTAAGAATACTATGGAAAAACCTCGAAGGAACTCCGTTTACGTAGCCCTGCATGGCACATTGGGTAGAGACCTCATTTTCCGCCACTATACCAACAAAGTCGTGGTAGCCCAGTGTCCGCAACCAGCCAGGCCCAAACTTTCACGTAGTCAGAAATCGCCCAAAAGAAATATGACCTAAGCCAATCATTACGCCCAAATGATCTTGTGCAACCCCGAGTTGAAAGCTCTCTATGAAAAGTATTTGCGGGAGGGTGAGACGGTCTATAGGAAAGCCATCAAGGCTTACTTTGAAGAACAAATGCCCCGTCGAGCTTAGGCCACAAGAAAATCATAAGCTAATTGAACTTATTCGCGCTTTGTTTGTTATAGCGGGATGCATAAGATAATCTTCTTGGTAATTGTTTGTTTTGTCATTTACCAGCAGGTATTAGGGCAGACAGGAAAGGTGGTACTTGAAATTGACAACGTCCAAACGAATAAAGGTGGCGAGCTTTCCGCCGCTATTTTCAACGGGAATAACTTCCTGAAAACAGGAAAGGAACTCGCAAAGGCCGTAAAGGATGTCAGTACTTCGACAATGGTAATGGTATTCGACGACCTTCCTGCTGGGGAATATGCTTTTGTAGCCTACCAGGACATTGACCGCAACAAGATCATGAAGACCAACTTTATCGGTTATCCCAAAGAGCCTTGGGGTATTTCCAACAATCCGCGCATACTTTTTGGCCCTCCTTCATTTGCCGAATCGAAGGTGAGGGTTTCTGCCAATCAAACAACCACCGTTAGTATCAGGTTGAACCGTTAGTACGGTATCTTAATTGCAAGCGTAAATGTTGGTTTGCTGTCTGAGTCCAGTAATTAGCCGGAACAGGCCGGTATTGATGTCATTTTCGAATAAATCGTAATCCACGCCTTTTACTGCGTTCTCACGACGTAAATCATGTTTTTTGGACGTACTTTCTGTTACATTGGCAGCACTTTAACTACCAAATCACTGCCATGAGACATCTTCTCTTGTTCTTTCTTGCCTTCATTTCATTTGACGTCCTCTTCGCTCAGGAGTACACGGTGCCAGCCAACTATTCCTTAGGATCGAAGGAGGATTATGCTCGATACGAAAAAGACATTATTGAAGCGTCTAAATGGTTGATGTCCGTTCCGCTGAATGAGCAACAGGAAAAGAGGCTGGAGGTTTCACAATTTGTCTTCAAATGGATCAATGGCAGTCCGACCGTGAATGTGGAGATTACCCCGTCGATAATGGACTTCGAGAAAAAGAATTCGGGGATGTTGATCATCTATATGGCGTCGTGTGCCAGGTATGTGTTGGAGAACAACTATTCGAGCGACAGAGTTGCCAAAGACAAGGCAGCACTTCATGATATGGTGACGGTGTATAAGTCAGGCAAAGGAATCGAAAAGGACAAGAAGATGGAGAAGTTGGTAAAGGCAGATGAAGAAGGTCGTCTAGAAGAATGGATAAGCAGTAATTTGAAGGTAGAGGCAGGAAGGTAAGTCGGTATTTCAGTAACCGCTGTTGCCTGACCGACCTTTAGTTCTGAAGTACTTTCTTGATTAAGCAAAATCCCTTTCTCATACGTTTACTTATGATTGATCAGTCAGCATTTTACTTTATGACGTTTTGAAAAGCCAGTTGCTTCATAACGAAACGGAGAGCTTAAAATTAATTGCTTCCGGAGACCAGAAAGAATTTGCCATTCTAATAGAAACTTATGGTCCTAGGGTTTATTCTCATGTTCTGACCTACATTAAAGATGCAGCGAGGGCCGAAGAAATTACGCAGGATATTTTCATGAATGTTTGGAATCATCGTGAACAGCTGCCCTCCGTACAAAATTTCCAGGGATATTTATTTGTTCTTACACGCAACAGAACTATCTCGGCCTTCCGTGAGAGAATTACCCGATACAATGAAGCCCTGAAAGATGAACTCGAAACCCGAGTAGATCCAGCGAAACTCCTCGAATACCGAGAACTGTCCGAGGTATTACAAAGGGGTATGGATCAACTACCTGCCCGGAGGAAAGAGATTTTCCTTTTGAGTCGTTTCGGAGGAAAGACCTATGAGGAAATTGCCGCACAACTGAAAATTTCTAAGAGTGCTGTCAACAAAAACATAATTGAAGCACTTGTGTTCCTAAGAACTTTTCTAAGGAATGAATTATTGTTCTCCCTCCTGGTCGTGGCCGGCAACATTTTCCAATAAAATAATTTCCAGGTGATTGCTTGCCTTTTTTCTGCGTCTTATTATAGGGCGGAATGATTTAAGTCATTTTAAAGACCAGTAATTGGAAATAAATTACCATGGATTCTAAAGAATTTCAGGAATTAATTGAACGGTATCTTTCGGAACACTCTACACCAGGGGAAATAGAACAATTGAAGCTGCTGCTGGATAATCCATCGTACATAGCACAATTGGAAATGTTGATGGACCAGCAACTATCGGATAATACAATTTCAGCGATTGACTATCCTGGAGTTGTTAAGCGGATGAAATTGGCAATAGAGAAAGATATTGAACACCAGAACAGATCTGCCAGGATTTCTCCTATGCACAGGGCAAGGCCCTGGATGGTCGCAGCCGCCATATTCATTTTGATGGCGACAGTCGGTGTTTTGAGGTTGACGAGCAAAACCATTCCTCCTATCAATAAGCCAGCATTGGCTTCCACTTCAACCCCCATTTTACCGGGAAAGAATGCAGCGACTCTTACGTTATCGGATAACACAACCATTGTTTTAGACAGTGCTCATAGCGGTGTTATTGCCACCCAAAACGGATCCAATGCCGTATTGAAGGGAGGACAATTGATTTACAGTTCCGGGAACCCGGCGTCCGTAGTTTATAATACAATGACCACTCCTAAAGGAAGGCAGTTTAGCGTGGTGCTCGCAGACGGAACAAGGGCATGGTTGAATGCCGCTTCGTCATTGCGCTTTCCTACCACATTTATCGGCAAGGAAAGAAGAGTTGAAATCACGGGTGAAGTCTATTTCGAAGTGGCAAAAAACAAACAAATGCCATTCAGAGTA
>Ga0157371_10002860_pt1 | contig 16131 bp, 10 predicted proteins | sample C45metaG_FD_113462 | JGI IMG/M metagenome (GOLD analysis project Ga0157371, IMG submission 113462) | Corn rhizosphere microbial communities from Kellogg Biological Station, Michigan, USA - C4-5 metaG | ecosystem: Host-associated > Plants > Roots > Rhizosphere > Soil | place: USA: Michigan...
ACTATAATCGCTATTTTTTGTTGATTATTTTTTGAGAGCAATGTTCCATATAATTCGGTTCCTGCTGCAGAAGTAATTGCAATTTCTTTTTCATTTCGGTAAGAAGCAACAGTTTTTTCCGGTTGTCCATTTTCTGTTGTTCTTGAAAAATTTAAAGGAAACTGGTGTTCACCTTGATTCCAGACTCCGGAAATGGAATCGTTATTTACAAAATTGCCTTTGTAAGATGCGGCAATAATTTTTATATCTAAATGAACGCTGTCTCCGCTCACTGTGATTGAGGTGATAGGCATTCCGTTCGCGTTTTGTTTCGGACTATCCCATTTTCCGATGAGATTTCCCGCACTGTCTTGGGAAAAATGTAAAACAATCGGAAGTTGCATTCCCTTCAAATCAATATTTCCTTGCCAGTTGCCGATAATGTTTTGTGCGAATAAGGCAGAAGTGAAAGACATTAAAATTGGAATAAAGAGAGTTGCTCTCATAATTTTTTAAAACAAAAATAGGTGTTTGTTTTTTGGAAGCAAGGGACTTTATCAACTATCGCGATTCAGGCAGTTAGATTTCTGAAAACCTCTTCGAGGCTTTTGCTTTTGCTTTGTAAAGAAAGAATGTCGAGATTATTTTCCAGGCTAAATTCAAGTAAACACTTTTTTACTTTTTCAGGATCAGAAGTTTGAAGCAAATACCCATTTCCATTTTCTTCTGCAATTTCAACCGCTGGTAAATTTTTTAATAAATCAAAATCAGTTTTTGAACCAAATTCGACCAAAACCGTATGCACATTTTTATTTGCTGTTTGCAAATTTTTTAAAGTGTCATCGGCTACGATTTTTCCTTTGTTAATGATCATTATTCTGTCGCAAACGCTTTCAACTTCCTGCAAAATATGCGATGAAAAAAGCACCGTTTTATTGCTTCCAAGGTCTTTTATTAATTGCCTTATTTCAATGATTTGATTAGGATCAAGGCCGGTTGTGGGTTCATCTAAAATTAATACTTTCGGATCATGTATTAAAGCCGCCGCAAGCCCGACTCTTTGCTTATATCCTTTGCTCAGCTGGCCGATTTTTTTATTGCTTTCAGGGCGTAAGCCGGTAAGATCAATTACTTCTTCAATTCTTTTTTTGACATCAGTTTTTAATTCATGAATACCAGCGATAAACTCAAGATATTCGCGAACATACATTTCGTAATAAAGCGGATTTCCTTCGGGCAAATAACCTATTTGTTTTTTCGCTGCAAGTGGATCTGCATTTACATTAATTCCATTTACTATTGCAGTTCCGGAATCAGCAGAAAGATAGCCGGTAATGATTTTCATCGTAGTTGATTTGCCCGCCCCATTAGGACCTAAAAAGCCAACAATCTGGTTGTCGGCGACCACAAATGAAATGTCATCTACTGCTTTTTGCTGGCCATAAATTTTTGTAAGATTGGAAACGCTGATTGACATAAAAAGCAAATGTAAAACAAAAATAATCGGGTAAATCTTTCCGGCTATCACCTAAAAACCGTAGATATCTGTGATATTATGTAAATCCAAAGAAAGAATTATTAATATTTGTTTGTTTACTTTCCGCGGGAAAAGCTGCTCCTTTGAATACTATTTTGAAACGGTAGAACTATTCTCGGTCCACTTTTGCATTTCCGGACAAGAGGCATAATCCTTGGAAATATTTATGTAAAAAGTAGGGATTTTTTTATTGAACCACTCTTCCAATGCCTCGTTCTTTTTCTCTTCAAGAGCCCGTTGCGAAACCTTGTCATAATCATCTTTAAGGTTTTCGCGGTGGGGTTCACTTTTACTTATGATTTCAACAATACGAACTGCTTTTTTTTGTGCAGAAGGATCAAAGAATTCTGTCGGCTTCGAAAATTCATCAACTTTTAGGTCGTTTAACATTAAAACCAAATCCTTATCAAGCTCATCGATGGTTAAAAAAGTACTTCCATCGGGAGCAGTAATTAATCCTCCGGTAAACTTACTATTGTCATCCTCGCTGTATTTGGCAACAGCTTCGCCAAATTTGAGTGTACCATTCATTAAAAGTGTTCTGATAGAATCCAGCTTTTCTTTTGCCGCGTTCACTTCTATCGAACTTACCTGTGGTATTTTCAAAATGTGCCTGATTGTTGCATCGTCGCCCCTGCGACTCACCATCTGTATAATATGGTAACCGAATTTGGATTTAAAAACGTTTGAAATTTGTCCGTCTTTCAGGGTAAATGCTTTTGCGAGGAACGTCGGGTCTAATTCCTTTTGGTTTCGATTTATTTCCATCAATCCGCCATTTTCTTTGGTTCCCGGATCATCAGAAAAAAGTGACGCCAGCACTTCAAACTTTTTACTTCCATCCTCTACTTCTTTTTTATATTCTTTCAATTGATCTATCGCATAATTTTCCAAATCCCTGCTCGGTTTTGGATAAATAACAATTTGTCCAACCTCTAATTGCGATTCATAAAAATGAAGACTGTCTTTGGGAATTTTAGCATAATAAGCTTCTACTTCATTTGGCGTAATTCTTACATTACCGACAATTTTATCTCTTTCTGCCTGCGCCAATTTCTGGTCGCGGATAACCGGCTTAAACTCTTCTTTTAATTGAAAAACCGTTTTTCCCGCTATCTGTTCCAGGATTTCTTTTGAGCCATATTGTGAAATAAAATAACGGATCTTATTATCAATTTCGCCATTTACTTCTTCATCAGAAACCGGGAGCGAGTCGCGCTCGGCCTGCAATACCAGGGCTTTCAGAGCAAGAGCCTGTTGCAATAAAATACAGGATGCGTTTGGCGGGATCTGCACATTCTGGCGCTCCATATCATGGATACTATTTTCAATATCGCTTTTTAAAATGATTTTATCTCCTACAGTCGCAATGATCTTATCGGCTACTACTTTTTTTGATTGGGCAAAGGAAGCCAAAGTAATTGTGAGTAAACAAACAATAAAGAAACTTTTTTTCATTACAAATTTTTGTATGTGGAAATGCAGCAGCGCACCTTTAGCATTTAAATAAATGTGCTGTCAAAAATACGGCTGTAAATCGGCAGTTATTTTTTTGGAAAGTTAAAAGTTAACCTTCTTTTGTTAAAGAAATGTGGAATCAGGAACCAGGAATCAACATGTATTTCTAAACTTACTAAACCTTCTGAACGTAATTTCTAAATCTTCTTAAGGATTTTCTAAAGCGTTCTCTTTACTTCTATTTCTTCAAAAGCTTCAATCATATCGCCGGGTTTCAGATCGTTATAGTTTTTAATAATCATACCGCATTCCATATTATTCGTTACTTCTTTTACGTCATCTTTAAAGCGTTTCAAACTTCCAAGCTCGCCGGTATGAATTATAATGCCGTCTCTCACCAGCCGGATGCGATTGTTTCTCGCAATTTTTCCTTCTACTACAATACATCCTGCAACGGTAGCTTTATCAAATTTATAAGTCTCTTTTATTTCTGCGATTCCCAAAACCTTTTCCTGGATCTTCGGTTCCAGCATTCCTTCCATTGCGCTCTTCACTTCATCGATTGCGTCGTAGATGATGGAATAAGTTTTTATTTCCACGCCTTCATGTTCAGCAATTCTTGAAGCCTGCAAAGATGGACGAACGTTAAATCCAATGATAACTGCATCGGATGCGGTTGCCAACATTACGTCGGTTTCAGTTATTTGTCCCACGCCCTGGTGAACCACGCTTACTGCGATTTCTTCAGTACTTAATTTTTGTAAAGAATCACTCAAAGCTTCTACTGATCCATCCACATCGGCACGAATGAGGAGATTTAATTGTTTAAAATTACCCAATGCCAAACGACGGCCGATTTCATCAAGAGTAATATGTTTTTTCGCCCTGATTCCCTGTTCGCGTAAGATTTGCGCCCTTCTGTTGGCAGTATCCTTTGCTTCAGATTCGTCCTCAAAAACTTTAAAAGTTTCACCGGCCTGGGGTGCGCCGTTTAATCCGAGAATTAAAACCGGAGTAGACGGAGGTGCTGTTGTTACCCGCTGATTTCGTTCATTGAACATTGCTTTGATACGGCCATAATATTGCCCGGAAACCAATAAATCCCCTTGTTTTAAAGTACCGTTTTGTACCAAAATAGTGGCTACATAACCACGGCCTTTATCAAGAGAGGCTTCGATAACGGTTCCGCTTGCCGGCTTTTTAGGATTCGCTTTCAGTTCCAGAAGATCAGATTCCAATAAAACTTTGTCCAAAAGCTCATCTACATTTAATCCTTTTTTGGCGCTTATTTCCTGGCTTTGAAAATTTCCTCCCCAATCTTCTACCAGGATATTCATTCCGGCCAGTTGTTCTTTTATCTTTTCAGGATTTGCGCCTTCTTTATCCATTTTGTTTAAAGCAAACACCATCGGAACTTCTGCAGCCTGCGCATGAGAAATCGCTTCTTTTGTTTGAGGCATTACTGCATCATCAGCAGCAATTACGATCACGGCAATATCTGTAACTTTGGCTCCCCTGGCGCGCATGGCGGTAAATGCTTCGTGTCCTGGCGTATCAAGGAAAGTAATAGCGCGTCCATTTTTCACGGTTACTTCATATGCGCCAATGTGCTGTGTGATTCCGCCTGCCTCACCGGCAATTACATTCGCGTGCCGGATATAATCCAGCAACGATGTTTTACCGTGATCAACGTGTCCCATAATGGTGACAATTGGTGAACGCGAAACCAAATCTTCTTCATTTTCTTCCTCTTCTTCTTCTTCAATTTCCTGCTGGTTATCTATATCAATAAACTCAACTTCGTAATTAAATTCACTTGCTACCAGTTCTATCACATCTGCCTCAAGGCGTTGATTGATAGAAACCATTATGCCAAGACTCATACATTTACTAATAACATCTGCAAAGCTTACATTCATCAGGTTGGCAAATTCACTTACAGAAATAAATTCTGTTACCTGCAGCTTATTATCAGCTGTTTCTTCGCCCATGCTTTCAGCAGCTTCTTCTCTTTTTTGTTTACGGTATTTTGCCTTCAGGCTTTTTCCTCGTCCACCAGACCCTGCAAGTTTTGCCTGCGTTTCCTTTATCTTATCCTGAATTTCTTTTTGATCGATTTCTTTTTCTTCCCGTCTTGTTATCGGCGCATGCCGGTTAAATCTTCCGCCGGCCTGACCTGGAGCAGGACGGTTTGGCCCATGAGGCCTCTGAACACCCGGATGAGGCTGGTGATTTCCTCCCGCCTGGTGATTACCTTGTTGAGGGCTTCCGGGTTTCTTTTCAACAATAATGCGCTTACGCTTCCGTCTTTCATCAGAAGGTTTTGGCCTGGTATCATTGTTAACCGGAAGTACGATTTTGCCCATTATTTTTGGGCCTTCCAGTTTTACAGCTTTAATATTAGTAATAACAGGCGCTTCTTTTTCGGGCGTTACAACCGGTCCTGTGGCTGGCGGCGTTTCTTCTATTGGTGTTTCAGGTTCGGCCGGCCCTTTATTAATTACCCCCTTTACTTTTTCTTTTGATTCCTTCTTTTTTGATTCTTTTTTAGGCCTTACAGAAGAATCAATATTACTTAAATCTATTTTATCAATAATTTTTAATCCTTCTACTTCCGGAGCTTCAATTTTTATGACCTCAGGTTGAGTGGGCTCGTCGATAGTAGTCGGTTCCTCTTTAACGATCTCTGCTTCTTCTTTTATCTCCGCAGCTACCGGAATCTCCTTTGGCGGAATTTCTGCCACTTTTTCCTCGATAATTTCCGCTGTGATTGGTTCAGGCTTTTCTTCTTCAGCCGGTTTGTCTTCTTTGGCTACTACAGGCTTAACAGGTTCTTTCTTGGTAAAAGAAAGATCTTGTTCGTCTTTTCGCTTTTTGTTGTCTGCAGGAGTATTTTTAGGAAGATCTATTTGTTCAGCTTTTTGTTTTGCCACTTTATCCGGCTGAAACTCTACCTGCAATACACGGTACATCTCTTCCGAAAGCTTTGTGCTGGGCTTCAGATCATCGCTAAAATTTTTGGATACCAAAAAGTCTATCAGGGTATTTGTACCGATGTTAAACTCTTTGGCCGCTGCCATTAACCGTGGTGTATTTATTTCTGCCATTAAACTTTATACTTCTTTAATTGAAGTAATTTTTATTTTTTTAATTATAGTAAACAAACAAATAGTCCGGTTATTCGTTTGTAAATTCTTCGTTCAAAATCTTTTTTACTTCAGCAATTGTTTCTTTTTCCAGATCTGTTCTGCGTTCCAGTTCTTCATTAGACAAGTCTAACACACTTTTCGCTGTATCGCAACCAATCTTTTTTAATTCATCAATTACCCATGTTTCCAATTCGTCTGTAAATTCATCCAGATCCACATCATATTCTTCTACTTCGCCTTCGTTATCGCGGAATACGTCTATTTCAAGGCCGGTAAGTTCACAAGCCAGTTTGATATTTACGCCCCTGCGTCCAATCGCCAGGGATACCTGGTCCGGTTTCAAATAAACACTTGCATGTTTTGCTTCCACATCCACGTCCATGCTTGTAATTTTAGCGGGAGTAAGTGACCTCTGAATAAGCAATTGGATATTATTTGTCCAGTTTATTACATCTATATTTTCATTTTTCAGCTCACGCACAATTCCATGAATTCTGCTTCCTTTCATTCCCACGCAAGCGCCAACCGGATCAATACGATCGTCAAAACTTTCCACCGCTACTTTAGCTCTTTCTCCCGGATCGCGAACGATTTTCTTTATTACGATAAGGCCATCAAAAATTTCAGGAACTTCAATCTCCAGCAATTTTGCTAAAAAAGAATTGTCTGTTCTTGAAACAATAATTACTGCCTGGTTATTTTTTAATTCTACTTTTTTTACAACCGCTCTTACTGTTTCTCCTTTCTTAAAATAATCAGATGGAATCTGCTCAGATTTTGGAAGCAACATTTCATTTCCTTCTTCGTCCAGCAATAAAATTTCTTTTTTCCAAACCTGGTATACTTCGCCACTGATAATATCGCCAACGCGATCTTCATATTTTTTGATCAGAATATTTTTCTTAAGATCATTAATGCGGCTGGCAAGCGTTTGCTTTCCGGCAAGAATAGCTCTCCTTCCGAATTCTTTCTGGATATCCACTTCCTCATATAATTCTTCACCTACCTGGTAATCCGGTTCAATTTTTATAGCGTCTTTATATTCAATCTCCGTCAAGGTATTGTACAGGTCATCATCATCAACGATGGTGCGGCGACGAAATATTTCCAGGTCACCTTTTTGGTCGTTAACGATCACGTCAAAATTCTCATCAGAACCGTATTTTTTACGGATCAGTGTTTTAAAGACATCTTCCATTACTTTCATCAAAGTAGGCCTGTCTATATTTTCAGCGTCTTTGAATTCCTGAAAGGATTCAATTAAATTGATACTTGCCATATTTTAAAAAGTTATCAGCACGGTTGTGTGCTTTATCTGATTAAATAATATTGTTGTTTTTTTTGTTGCCATTTTATTTGCTTTTCCTGTTTTTTCTTCAATCGTTATGTTTTCTTCATTTGCATCGGTAAGCGTTCCTTCTATTCTTGTTCCGTCATCCAGGATCACTTCCACTTTTCTGCCAATATTTTTTTTGTACTGCCGCAATAATTTTAGCGGCCTGTCAACTCCAAACGAAGACACTTCCAGTGAGAAATTGTTATCTCCAAAAATCCCCGTTTCTTCAATAAATTTATAAAGAGCTTTATTAACCGCGGTACAATTTTCAATCGTAATTCCTTTATCACCATCCAGCAAAACCGTAACCTTGTTTCCCGGAGCGATTTTCACTTCTATCAGAAATAAATCCGGCGTTTGTTCGATAAATTGTTTTACAAATTCTTCAATCTTCTCAAGTTCATTAGAAGTAGTCATTTTTGTTGTCCTCTTTTGAAAAATAGAAGAAGGGAACGCTTCCGTTCCCTTCGATAATCTCTTACGCAGGCAAAGATAAGACAAATAGAAATTACCGTCCAAATAAGTTTTGGTAAAATAAATTCATTAACAAATTTTTGCCGCGCAATTATGCGAACGGTATACCTCGTTAAATTAAAACATTTATTTTTGTTGCATGAATATATTCAGAACCGTCGCCGAGCTCTTTTTATTATACCTTTTATATAAATTTATTTTTGATTTTATTATACCCGTGTACGAATCTTCCAAAAAGATCAAAAAACAATTTGGGGAAATGCAGGAAAAAATGCAAAATAATATGAATCAATATCAGAATCAGCAAAAAGCTGCTCTATCTTCACCTGTTGAAAAACCCGAAAAAAAGGAAGGAGATTATATAGATTTTGAAGAAGTGAAATAAAGCCACTGTTACAGTAAAAGAACATAAAACACGGATTTATATTTTCTAATTCAGAGCCCCAAATCTTCGATGTGCATCCCAGCTAATAAATGAATCGTCTGCAACCCGGCTTTTCTCGCCCCTTCAATATTTTGTAAGGAATCATCAATAAAAACCGTTTTTGCCGGATCAATATTTAATTCCTTTATTACCTTTTGATAACACCCGATATCCGGTTTTCTTAGTCCAATTTCGCATGAGTAGAAGGCTTTGTCGAAATATTCTTCAAAAGACCTCGTTCTTACTTTCTCATGAAAAGTCTTTTTAAAAGAAGCCAGGTGAATATGGTTGGTATTGCTTAAAAGAAATGTGTTATACTTGGTTTTTATTTTCTCTAAAAACTCCAGGCTGCTTTCTCTAAATTGAAGTAACATCGCGTTCCAGGCATTCCTGATTTCTTCGGGAGACAAATTAAGGCCTGTACAGCGGTTTAGTTCCTTATAAAATTCATCTTCAGAAACTTCACCTGTTTCCAGTTTCTGAAACAGCCTGTCTGCATTAGCTTGCGAATACATTTCATCAAAATGAACAACGCCGAGTTTCTCAAATGCAATGCGTGTAAGATTATAATCTATATCCAAGATGACACCTCCGAGATCAAAGCCAACGTTTTCAATATTTTGCATTATCAAAGAAAATTAATTCTTTTCACAAAGCGAATTTTTCTATTTTTGCAAACCTTAAAATTATCTGAAAAGATAATTGGGCCTATAGCTCAGTTGGTTAGAGCACCTGACTCATAATCAGGTGGTCCCAGGTTCAAGTCCTGGTGGGCCCACATTAAAATCAGGCATTTATGCATTAAAAAACATAAATGATTTTTTTATTTGCAAACAATTTGCAAACAAAATTGTCTTAAATTGGGAATAAACTGTTGAGCGCAAGGCAATTTTTTATGAATTCTGATGAGGTTCAATTGAAAAATGAGGTAAGATTTAAAAGCGTATTAAGACTCCAAACGTTCTACTCTTTTTTGTTGAATTGAAGAGACTTACCAGTACTTGGTCATTTGTTTTACCTAATGAGGGTAACTATCCCCTTTTTAGTTTTTACGGACTCGTTGTTGAGTTGGTATTCGCTGTACCATACAAAGACATCACTCTCTTGTTTAAAGTTTTTAAACGAGCCGTCCCAGCCTTTGGTTACATCATAACTTTCATAAACCTTTTCTCCAAAGCGATTGTATATCATCAAATGAAATTTGACAATAGCACCAAAGAGCATTGGTTTAAAAACATCATTTCGCCCGTCATTATTGGGCGTAAACGCATTGGGAAAGTATAACGCAGTTACGCAATTTTTAGAAGTTACATTTATATATTCCTTTGCAAGGCATCCATCGGAATCAGTTACCTGCAACCAATACTGCCCGGGTGACGTAATATTTATTGATCCTGAAGTTTGGCCGTTTGACCATAAATAATTTACGAATTGCTTTGAGGGAGAAAGTGTAATGTCCAGCGCCTCACATTTAGCCGTATCATGATAAATAAAATTAGCGGGTAGTGGTAAAATGCTTTTTATTTCCGTTGAATCAGTTGCTATACAACCAGTACTGCTGGTTACCCGCACCCAATATTTTCCTGCTCCGGTTACCTCCAAAGTACTTTTTGTTGAGCCATCCTGCCAAAGGTAATTTACACCGGATCCGGCATCAAGCGTCCGCGAATTACCTAAACATAAAGAAGGACTTTTATCCAGATTTATTACCGGCAAATCGTTTATTTTTAGTACCGAGAAAGAGTCCCGGGAAATACAATTATTATTGTTCTTAGCTTCTATCCAATAATTTCCTTTTTCAGTAACGTAAATCTGTTGTGTTGTTTCACCAGTGTTCCATTGATAATTTACAAATCCTCCGCCCGCATCTAAAAGAATTTTTCCACCCTGGCATATCACTGTATCAGCACCAAGATTTATTGGGGCGGCTTGTAATATGGAGATTATTGACACACTATCTGTTGCAGGGCAATGATTTTTATCAACGACACTTACGAAATAGGTACCCGCATTTTCCGCAATAATATTTTGGGATACATCGCCCGTATTCCACGAGTAGCTAATGAATGCCGGGCCCGCATCTAATGGTAGTACTTCGCCCTGGCACAGGCTAGTATCATTGCCCAAATAAATATTCGGAAGGGCAAAGACATTCAATATTTGTAAGGTATCGCCTGACCTGCATCCATTGTTATCAATTGCGGATATATAATACACGCCTGCTTCAGATGCTGTGATGTGTTGCGATAATGCTCCTGTGCTCCATTGGTATTTTTTAAATCCTGCACCGGCATCTAATTCCAGGTGCGTGCCGCTGCAGATACTCGTATCGTTTCCTATTAATATTGGTTGAATGTCATAAAGAGAAACCTGTATAGTATCTCTGACTGTGCATCCATCTGGCTGCAAAGCAGTAACAATATAGTTTGTATCTTTTGCAGGCGACACCATAACCTTGTTACCCGTAACTGTATTTATACGGTAGGATGGAGCCCAGCTATAAGAAGTGAATCCCAGGTTGGCTCTGAGCAGTAAGGAATCGTTTTTACAAATGGTAGTATCATTACCTATAAATAATGGTAGTGAAATTGCTGAAGTAATCAATACTGTATCTTTCAACACTACATCGCAAAAGCTGGTAACTTCTACATAATAGGTTCCAGGCACATTCACTTCGAAAGTTGAATCAGCAGAGCCATCCTTCCATAAGTAAGATTTGAAGCCCGCACCTGCATTCAATACAATGGAAGTGTTGCCGCATATTGCTTTGTCTGGGCCCAGGCTTAATGAATGAGGACTAATCATACTCACCACCGGTAAAGATTTTGTAATGACGCTGCACCCTGAATTTATTCTTGCCACGATATTTGTATTACCGGCTTTGCGGAATATTACCTGTAATGACGTATCGGTTTTAGCAATAATTTTTAATAAAGTGGTATCAACCTCCCAAATAGCTGGCGAGGTGCAACCAGTGCTTCTTTTAATGGTATAAGTGATAGTATCTGAACTATTGCAAATAGAATCTTTGCCTGAGATAGAAAGAAAATTACAGTTTGAAATTTCGTGCGTTTCCTCCTCGGCTTTAAAATAGACATCTCTTTCAAACGGTGTATAAAGACTGCTTTTTAAATCAGCTGCGTCAACCACGTCAGAAACTCTTGAGGGAACTTCTTCGTATGGATAAGAATTAAATACAGGCTTGGGAAGAAGCTGGCTGTAGCCCACAGATGAAGGGTCTGCAGCAATTTTAATATTTCCTTCCAGGTCAGTTTTAATTAATCCGCCTGTGTATAAAGATTCATTCCAATCAACTGTTATCTTATTTTCCCGCGATACAAGAACGAGATTGTTCTGCGATTGAATTAGTGTAAAAATACTTGTACCGTTCAGATTAGGATAATCTCTTAACCATTGCACCTGGCCGCTCCCGTTAAAGCATACCATGTTGAGCGATTTCTTGCCGGAGTTATCTGCCTGGTTAGCAAAAATAAAATTATTGTCGGACGTTTTTATAAGTTCATGGGGTGTCTGATTATTCAAAACCGTACCGTATAAATATTGATCGGTAAAAATAGGTTTATCCAATTCTATATTATCGATTACGTTCCCACTCACAGCATTTAGCTTTAGCATCGCCAGGTTATTATTGTTTACACTTCCGTTCGGATTTAAAGTGTAAAAAACAAAAATAGTATCGTTAATAGTTTCTAGCGTCCGTATAATTGGCAGAAAATTATTAAAAGAAATTGTTTTTGCCCATATATAATTACCCGTTGCTGCATCAAGCTTTATTGTGGTAAGTAAACCGCTAGAAAAAAAGTTATCCCCCGCGAGAAAAATATTTTTGCCATTGCAAGTAATAGATCTGAAAATGGGACCACCGGCGTAATTTCGAATTTCTTTCTGACATACGATATTTCCATTCAGATTAATTCTCGATACAAGTGTGTATGAATTACCTGTAACCATCATGAAAAAATCGCCATTATCTGAAGCAACAATATCAGTTATATTTGAATAATCAATACCTCCACTATAATTTTTTGCCCACAACACTTCACCATTATAATTTAGCTTCATAAGCATCACACTGTCTGTACCCTCATGATCAATCGTGTAATCATTTACACCCATCACGAGAATGTTATTGTCTGAAGTGGTTAAAATTTTTACAAAGGAACTTGTACGAAGATTTTGATTATAAGTTTTGGCCCAAACAACTTCTCCGTTTGGTTTAGTTTTTACAATAATCGGATCGGCGGAGTGATAATAAAAATGCGTGCCACTCATATAATAGTTATTATCCGAAGCCTCCGTTATTCCAGTAAGAAGATTGGTGTAATGGCTGTTGTATTTAATAACTGTGCCGGATGTGCAACTATCTGAAATGGGAGGCAGACTATCGCAAACTGTAGAAGAACAAATCGTATTAGTCGCAAAATTACTGTTGATATATTGTGGTGTTATGGGAGCATTGGGTGTGATGGCATTACTGGTTATATTTTTCCACTGAAAATGCATAATAGTATAATTGGCAGTATCAACAAAATCCAATCCGATGGTAGGCCCACATTCTCCAGCTCTTCCTATAAAATCAGTGGCTATCAACATAATTTTATTTTTGTTTGAAGTGCTGTAAGAATTCTCAAAGCCCGCTGATACCAGGCCGCGGTCACTTATTCTGTCGACTGCCATCAAATATTTCCCCTGCGGATAATCCCGTCCCCATTCATTTATTCCGGTTGGCCCAATTTTCATCATCTCCCCGAAACCGGCTTTCGTGGTATCACAGTCTGCGTATACAAAGCTGCTGTCGGGTGTAGTGATAGTTGACATTGCTAAAAGCCTGTTGGTCTCACTTACACCACCACGCCTTTGGTAAAAAATGGTTTCATCGTTCCGTTCTTTAAAACAAGACACATAATTTATATAATACGAGCCATCTTTATGGCGCGACCAAAAACTATAAGCTAAGCCATTATTTATTTTTTCTACATTTACCATTTCATCATCTTGTTGTGTGAAATTGTAAAACGCCCTGGACGAAACTATACTGCCGTCATTCATATTTAATTTTACCAACACAGCATCTCTATTTAAAAAGCTTGCATAACCGCCTATTATCAGCAGGTTTCCTTCCTGCACAAGTGTGTTGAAGCCGTCATCATTTCCATTGTCAAAACGTTTGCTCCAAATGATATTTCCGGATGCATCCGTTCTTGCGATCAACGCATCGCCGGAAGAGGTACTGTCATTGATATTAGACACAAAAGCGTATCCGCCATCTCTAAGTTGAATAATGTTTTTCCCTTTTTCACCTGCTGCGCCGCCTGCAGAATAATGCCTTGCCCAAAGAAGGTCTCCCGAAGCGTTGGTATGAACTATAAATATTTCTCCGTTGGTATTTCCGAATGAGCGTGTGGTTCCTATTGCTGTGAATCCATCCTGTGTTTCAGTCACCTTGGATAATACATCCACATCGCTGCCACCTACAGTTTTACTCCAATTTATGGCTCCATTCTTTCTTACTTTCATTATAAAACCATCCCGGGTTGCCGAGATGCCGGAGGTAGTTTCTCCCGTAACTATATAGCCGTTGTCTGCGGTGGTATGTGTATCGTAAGCAATGTCATCTCCATTTCCGCCATATTTTGTTTCATAACGCTAATGCTTACACGAAATAAAAAAAATCCCCAAAACTTCATTCACTGTCTTTTCAAATTGTTCGCTTCATTCAAATAAAAATTCCAGGGAAAATAAAAATCTTCTCTTTTTATCTTTTTACTGGCTGCTTCACTTCCTACTATTTAAGCTACTCGGGGAAATGTAATTTATTTTAAAAACAGCTGGTAAAAAAGAGATAAAATAGATTGCTTTATAGCTAACTTTGATTGTATGACCAACAAAAAACTATCGGCTCAAGCTATAATAGCTTTGAAAGACACTTTACCACTCCTTTATTGGAAAAGAGACCATCTTAAGGATTTTTTAAAGATTACTTTAGCAAATAATGAAATAGTTAACTATTTAGATTGGAGTGGAACAAAGCGTGTTACTGTAAAAGAATTGGTTGATAGAATGGTTAATAGACCAGACATATATAGCGAAGATCTTTTAAATCTTTTTGCGGCAGTTACAGACTTCGAAGATTTTGAAAATCTAACCTTTTGGGATGAAGATGGTAATAAAAGAAAAGCTGCAAAAGAAGCTGTAAGGAAACTAAGAACGTTTACCACCGGCCATATTCAACTAAGCAAAGAGAAAGAGGAAGCACAAAAACGGAAATCAGAATTCGAGAAGAAAATTGTTTCCCACAAAAACCACAAAGAAGATCTGGAAAAACTATATGCCAATTTCAAATTGATTGCATCCAACAATAATTTTCAGCAGCGTGGCTATCAATTGGAGAAATTTCTGCAGCAGCTTTTCAATCTATTTGAATTCGAAACAACCAAGTCTTACAAATTAGAGGGAGAGCAAATTGATGGCTCATTCATTTTGGAAGGAATGACTTATCTGGTAGAGGCTAAGTGGAAGATACAAGTTAATAGAAATGATCTTGCGATTTTTTGCAATAAAGTGGAAACCAAGTTTAAAACTGCTTTAGGGTTATTAGTGACAATCGACGGGTTAACTTCAGAAGCAATATCTCCTTTTTTTAAATCAGTTATAGTTTTTGATGGTGTTGATATGATCAGCGTGTTAGAAGGAAAAGTATCTCTTCAGGATCTTATATTGAGAAAGAAGAAGAAAGCAGATGAAACAGGAAATATCTACCTGAACTATTATCAACTGAGTTAAATTTCAGATGCCAATTCTTTTCTTCCAAGAAGATCATCGCTTTTGTGTGGAATTATTCCTCAATCTTACTTAGAGGCATTACTCCATGTTCTTCTGCATATCTTACAATCGCTTCACTTTCCGATAAATCAAGGTAATTTAAAATATTGGAGTGCCTTAACTGCTTCCAGATATCATGTTGCCTGGGATATTTTTGTTGCTCCGGTTCCTTGGCTATAATAAAATCCTGAATGGGAACCTTATTTTCAATGTAGGTTGTTTTAAGTTGAACAAACGCATTAATGTTATTGGTAACTGTACCAGCCCCCGCTTCCATGTCAACTGTCTGCGCATACACATCTACTTCATTTCTTCCGGCAAAGTCTACCCTTACAGGAGTAATCAGATTTTTGACCTGTGCAGGTGTCACCTCTTTATTAATATCGTAATGTTCTTTTATCTTGTTACCGTAGCGGGAAGTTATCAGTTCAACTGGCTTAATTCTGACGGGAGCGTCTGTCAATTCAATTATATCATCTACATAGGTGGTAAATAACTTTTCGAAGTTCGCACTGTTTAAATCTATATAAATTTCTTTTGGATTGGTAAACGCAATAAGGTTATTAGAATACCTGCTCAGATAGGAGATATAGGACGCAGAAAATGTATTATCAAACACTTTATTTTGGAATATCTTAAATCCTCTTTTCTCTGAATAGTTTGTGTTATCTGCTTCGATCTTTTTTTCGATATTCTCCATGATATCTTTTAGCATTTTGAAAGAGGAACCAGGCAATAAGCTTTTACAGGCATTTAATTTATTCTGTGAATAACTAAAATATATTTCAGCAGGATCGAAAAATAGCAAGCCTACTGAAATCTTTTCCTGGATTTCAGGCCGTATAATAACTGATAATATGCTGTAATGTGTTGCCATTAATTGTTTGCAAAATATTGTAAATATTCCAAAAAAGCTTGCCAGCAATCTTCA
>Ga0157371_10002861_pt1 | contig 16127 bp, 20 predicted proteins | sample C45metaG_FD_113462 | JGI IMG/M metagenome (GOLD analysis project Ga0157371, IMG submission 113462) | Corn rhizosphere microbial communities from Kellogg Biological Station, Michigan, USA - C4-5 metaG | ecosystem: Host-associated > Plants > Roots > Rhizosphere > Soil | place: USA: Michigan...
CCGATCTGGATCCTGGGCTCCAGCACAGACAGCGCATTCCTGGCAGCCGACATGGGCCTTCCTTATGCTTTTGCCAGCCACTTTGCACCGGCCCAATTTTTGGCCGCCATCAACATCTATCGCAGTAACTTCAAGCCTTCAAGCTACCTCCAGGAACCTTATGTATTATCCTGCATAAACGTTGTGGCAGCGGATACGGATGCGGAGGCGAATCGGCTTGCCAGCTCGTTATATCAAATGTTCAAGGGGATTATCACCGGAAAGCGGACCCTGCTGCCGCCTCCTGTGGACAACATAGAGGAGCTGCTGAACGCCTATGAGGCGGAGCAGATCAACCAGATGCTGGCCTGTACTTTCGTGGGCAGTAAGCAGACTTTAAGAGACGATATGGACTCCTTCCTGGAACAAACGCAGGTTGATGAGATCATGGTTAGCGCACATATCTTTGATCAGGAGGCCAAGCGTTATTCTTATAAACTTTTTTCAGAGGTTATGCGCGGTCAGTAGCAGGGTTCACTAAACCGGCTGCCAGTCCTTTCCACTGCGGGAAGGAAAAGCCAAGAGTGGCACCCAGCCCGACCATCGTATTTCGGGCATTGTCCAGTATATGCCCGGTTTCTGTATTCGGTTGTTCGTTTCTCCCGTGCACCTCAGCTGAAACTTCTTGACCGGTCCATCTGACCTGAAACGTTGATGTGGCCTTGTCGCTGAAGAAATGTGCAACTGCGGGTTCTGCGTTTTGGGGGTTGGAAGCGGGGCGAACCCGGATACTCAAAACCTCCGAACTTCCTTCCTGATCCTCCTGGATCAACTCCACCTTCACCCAATCAAAGCCCTCTCCTGAGCTGTTACCAGGCCCAGGAATGTTTATCTTGAAGAAGTCACCATTCTTCACCTGACGCTCGACCTCCTCTCCGTCGGGGCCGCAAAGCCGGAAGGTTGCAGAAGGAAGATTACTGATTTCGGCCCAATGGTTCACATCCATTAGTCGTTGCTTGACAACCTCATAAAATGAGCTTGCCTGCTCCGGGGTGCTGAAAGTTGCCTTTTCAACAACATCCATTTCGTTGCCTTCATTTTGTTCAGGTACTGGCTTATCCATAGTTCAATCGTTTAGAACTTTAACAAATAACCCCTTGTTAATGTTGGGAATTTTGCCAAATAGCGCGCAAGCAGCAGGAACTGCAAACAATGATGGCCTTCAAACGTTAAACCGACAAGAATAAACAACTATGGAAAGCTTTGAAATTGAAGTTGCAACAGGTGGATCCAGTATCACCTACACCGTTAATGTACTTGAAGATGGTAAGTTTCAGGTCAATCAAAACGATGATCTGGTTGGCGTTGTCTATCCCAATACACAGGAAAAAGGGATTACCTGGTACACCGATGATGATATTGATGATGACCTCCTGGAACATATAGGGGCAGCCATTGAGGCTGAAAAGATGTAAAAATGGCTATCTTTGCCGCATGACGGTTGATGAAATTAAAGCCTACTTTGAAGGCATCGAGTTACCTGAACGTATTCAAATCGGCGCTGGGGCAGTGATTGAAGATATCCCCTTGTTTTTGCGTTCCCATATCTACTATCTTGAAGTCAATGAGGGTAAGAAATCTGCTGAGGTCTACCTGGAACGTATTCAGAAGTTGATTAAAGCACTGGAGTCCGGCATATCTGAGTAAGCTATTATTTCATCCTGGGTCTTAAACTCCGGATCGGCACATAGGCCCTGTTCTTATAGCCGTGTGCAGCCACATTGATCAGGATCAGCGCTGCAACAGCAATTGCGGTAAAGACAACGGTTTGGTTGTTGTCCCAGTTGCGAACGGCGATGGCGATGATTCCCCAGGCCGCTGCAGTTGCATATTCGCGCATATTTCTGGTCCAAATCATCGTCAGTACAACAACTGCGAGGACGAGTAGAACCAAAACAGCCCAGGCAGTCGGGCCAAATGGCGCACCCGTAAATCCCAAACTCACCAGATAAATGGAGGCATTGGCTGCAAGGGCTACGTTAACCCATCCAAAATATAAGCTGAATGGCCACCAGATCGCTAATATGTAAACGAATGGTGCATCCCATTTCTCCATATTCAGGTTCAGGATGATTTTCAGTAAGCAAGCAAAGAGCAGTACCATGATAAGAATGGAAAGGCCAATCCTTTCGTTGGTGAACACCACGACCCAAAGCGCATTCAGAATGTTGCTGAAAATGAACCAGGGACCAATCTTCTCTACAAAGTCATCTTCAGCATTCTTGACAAACATACTTCTGGCCTGATAAAAGGCAAAGCCGATCAGTGCAATGTAAATCAAACCCCAGATGGAAAAGGCATAGCCGGCCGGGGTCAGCAGGTTTTGGTATTTGCTGGATATGCTGCGCATGCTATCTGCGACATACTGTCCGCTGTTGAACAGATAGTTTACACCAATGGTAATCACTAACGTGAGTATGTTTAAACTTTGAAGAATACGTTTCATAGCGGATCAGAGCTTCAAGACCTTTTGATGATAAAAAGTTAATTAATTATTACTCCATATAAAAGGAAAAGGCACGTTAATGTTTGACTTCATGCAAAAAAGTTGAGTTAAAAAAACAATAGGAGGATAATTCGACTTTATAAAGGAAACGGATATACAATGGACAGACTTATTATAGAAACCGTATTGTCGGATGTCGACGAGATCCTAATTTCAGGTGATTACTCCAATACACAGGAACATCCTTGTTTGCTGCTCAGTTATAAAGCCGCCAACATTGATCAGATCATTCATGCGTTTGACGCCTTAAAGAAGCTGTTGGCCAACCACGAGGTCAGCCTGCTGGTTTGCGAAACCATGGTTTCGGGCATGTATGATCTGGAGATTGTTTCTGATGCCATGGATGAGCCGGTTCGAATTAACAACAAGGTCATTGAACACGAGGAGATACGTAAGCTTAGAGGCTTATTAAGTAACAGCCCGGAGCTCAAAATAGCGACCAACGTATCTCAGGAGGAGAACTGGATCCATGCCGACAAGGTTGAGATTCGCGTTTGTTAATACATACGAGCTCATTCATCAATTTGAGGTTGTGTATTTGTCCATTCCTGGGGCGGGCTTCCAATTGGAGGCCGGTTCAAAGTAATTCCACAGCGTTTGGCTGAGTTTCCGGATCAATACCCATCCTTCGTTGGCTTCATTCCAGGAAGTGTCTTTCTGGTTTTTCGTTGTGATGCAGAACGCATAATCGCCATGCGGTGCATTAACCAACAGGACTTCGGATCGCGCTTCATCAACCGCGCCAGATTTTGAGGCAACCTGAACATAGGGTGGGATCTGTGATAAAGCCTCGCTGTCGTAGTAAATCCGGATCAAATTCCGGTAAATGCGTTCAGAGGCCGCAGGACTGATCAGGTGGCCGTCACGGATCATCGTTAACAGGCTGACCATTTCCTTAGGTGTTGTCTGTCCCCAGCCATACTTCGCCTGATTCGCGGTACGACCTGGTGTTCGGGAATTCACCCTTGTGTTTTGCAAACCGATCTGTTCCATCAAAGCGTTGATTTCCGTTCCGCCACCCGCCATAGATTGGCACCACAAGCTTGCGGTATTATCACTTGTGGTGATCATCAGCATCAATACCTTACTTAGGGCGATCTTTTCCCCATTCTTAAAGCTACCCAGGATATCTTCCCCGGCATATAACAAAGAGTCTTTATAGGTCAATATGGTGTGGTAGTCCAGTTCCTGCTTTTCAAACTTGTTGAACATCCCCGAGGTAATAGGCACCTTGATCATGCTGGCAGTCGGGAAGATGCTGTCTGCCTGGTAAGCGGCAACCTTACCTGTTTTTAGATTTTTAACATAGATACCAACATCGCCATGAAAACCCTGAACCAGGTTCCGCAGGATTTGCGTTAGTTTAGGGTCTATCTTTTCCTGTGCAGAAGCCAGGCAGGTTATCGAAACCAATAGGAGGGAAAGAATTGCTTTTTTCATCGGGTATTCAGGACATAAAAAAAGCCCCTGAAAGGGGCTCGTGTAAGCTTTTATAACTAAAAAGAGAATTCATCAGGCGTTTTCCCGGTTGCCAGCTCGTGGTTTTCGGAATATTCGTAGCGCTTTTCAACAACGTCCTGATGACTCTTGATATAATCAACTGTTTCATTTAAACCTTCGGCAAACTTCTCAAAATCTTCTTTGTATAAAAAGATCTTATGCTTAACAAAAACCCCGTCTTCAAGTCTTTTCTTGCTTTCTGTTAAAGTCAGGTAGTAGTCTCCGGAACGTGTTGCCTTTACATCAAAAAAGTACGTCCTTTTACCCGCTCTCACCTTCTTAGAAAAAACTTCTTCTCTCTCTTTGTTATCAAATTCTGCCATATAGTTAATACTAGTTTTGTTTGGTAGCAGTAAATTAAAGCATTAAATGTCAAAGTTCAAAATACAATTAAAGAGAATGTTTTTCTTCCTCAAGCAGTTGGTTCTGGTACATTTCTGCATATACACCCTGTAAATTAAGGAGCTGGTTGTGCGTGCCTTGTTCAATTATTTGGCCTTGATCAAGGACAATAATTTTGTCTGCATTCTTGATCGTTGATATGCGGTGGGCGATTAAAATACTGGTACGTCCTTGCATGATCCGGCCCAGGTTATTTAGTATTTCTTCTTCCGTTCTGGTGTCTACTGCAGAGAGACAATCGTCGAAAATTAAGATTCTAGGTTCACGGATCAACGCCCTTGCAATGGACACCCTTTGCTTTTGTCCGCCTGATAAAGTGATCCCTCTTTCGCCAAGCATCGTTTCAAATTTCAACTCAAAATCCAGAATATTATTCAGCACAGCGGCATTCTTTGCCGCCTCTTCCACCTCATTTCCTTTTAGTTCATCCAAGCCAAAGGCGATATTATTCTTGATGGTATCCGAAAACAAAAAGACTTCCTGGGGTACAAATCCGATCTGGTTGCGGTAGGTGTTCAGGTCCAACTGATCCAAGGGTTTTTCATCAATCGTGATCTGGCCGGCATCCACATCATACATACGCATGATCAGGTTGGCCAAAGTGGATTTGCCAGATCCGGTACGTCCGATAACGGCAACAAACTGCCCTTCCTCGATTTCGAAACTTACATTACGGAGTGCCTGAATTCCGGTATCCGGATAGGTAAAATTGACATGGTCAAAGCAAATCCGACCTTTTAAATCAGGCAGCGCAATCTGGCCGGAGATCACATCTGGTTTAAGTTCCAGAAACTCATTGATCCTTTTCTGCGATGCGGAGGCACGCTGGATCAGTGTTGTCACCCAGCCGAGCATGGTCACCGGGAACGTCAGCTGGTTCACATAAACGATAAATTCAGCAATGTTTCCCGCTGAAATGGATCCCTCAAGTACCTGCTTCCCGCCAACGTAAACCGTTAAGATGGTGCTCAAACCAACCATCAGTAGCATGGTCGGATAGAAAAATGCCTGTACCCGAACCAGGCTCATTGAGTTCTCTTTATAGGCTGCGCTTTCTTCAGCAAAAATCTCCCGGGTTTGTGACTCACGAACGTATGATTTAATCACCCGAATTCCTGAAAAGCGTTCCTGAACAAAACTGGAAAGACGGGAAAGCTGCTCCTGGATCTGCTCACTCTTTTTATTGATCAGTGTGTTACCAAAGTAGATCGTGATCACCAATACAGGCAAGGGCAGGAGACAAAAGGTCGCCAATGTGGCATTGACCGAGAACATGGAAGAAATGATCAGTACAAATAAGACACCGGTGTTTATGGCGTACATGATCGCGGGGCCGACATACATCCGCACCCGGTTCACATCTTCGGTCGCCCGGTTCATCAAGTCGCCCGTATTATTCTTTCTGTAAAAGCCAAGCGACAGCTCCTGGTAATGGGCATAGATCTCGTTCTTCATGTCAAATTCGATATGCCTTGACATCAAAATGATCGTCTGGCGCATAAAGAATAAGAACAAACCCCGGATCAGATAAAGGAATAAAACAAGGCCGCCGAAGTAGAGTAAGCTGGTGCTGAATATATCATAGATCAACGCTTGTTTATTGAAGCCGTCAAAGAGTCCGTAGATCTGGATGTTTTCGGTAATCAGGTTAAAGGCATGACCAATAACCTGGGCTGGAATAACACCGAAGATATTGGAAATAATGACGAAGAAAATGCCCGGAACTATCCACCATTTATATTTATAGAAGTACTTATTTAAATAACGAAGGTGTTTCATGAAGTGACAAAGTTAGAGAATAGGGTCTTATTTTTAGAAAGTCTAGGTTATTACTTAGTAATATTCTTTTTTTGCTAGCTTTGCAGCACATCTGGAAATCCAATATATATGTCAGGTACGAGTTCTCCTTTAACTTCTGTTTTAGATCAATTAACTGCATTAGGGCATAAGAAAGTGGTTTTTTGCAATGATCCGGATACTGGCTTAAAAGCTATCATCGCCATTCACGACACAACTCTCGGGCCAGCTTTAGGTGGTACGCGGATGTGGAATTACGATACAGAAGAGGAAGCACTTGAAGATGTACTCCGATTATCCAGGGGAATGACCTACAAAGCGGCCATTACCGGTCTGAACCTGGGCGGTGGTAAAGCAGTCATCATCGGAGATTCCAGAAAAGGAAAATCTGAAGCCATGATGCGCAGCTATGGTCGCTTCATCAAAAATCTTAACGGCGAATTTATTACTGCAGAAGATGTGGGAACAACCACTAAAGACATGGAGTTCATCCGTATGGAAACTCAACATGTAACTGGTGTTCCTGAATCCATTGGTGGTGCCGGAGATCCTTCTCCTTACACGGCAAAAGGCGTGTACCTCGGCATTAAAGCCTGTGTTAAAGAAGTTTTTGGAACAGATATGCTTGCCGGCCGTTCCGTGGTTGTCCAGGGGATTGGCAACGTGGGTGAGCACCTGGTTGAACTGCTGCGTAATGAGAATGTTGAGGTGTTCATCAGTGATATCAACCAGGAGCGTCTGCAGGATGTTGCCAGAAAGTATAAAGCAAAGCCGATCGAAGCCGATAAAATATTTACGCTGGATGCAGATATCTATGCGCCTTGTGCCCTTGGTGCGACGGTAAATGCAAATACGATCGAGAAGATGCGTTTCGCAATCATCGCCGGCTCGGCAAACAACCAGCTTGCCGATGAACAGGTGCAAGGCAAATTGTTGCTGGAAAAGAATATACTCTTTGCGCCGGATTACCTGATCAATGCAGGTGGTTTGATCAACTGCTATTCAGAGCTGACCGGCTATGGTAAAAAACGCACCATGCAGCTAACAGAGAACATCTACGACGCCACAAGGAATGTAATTCAAATGTCCAAAAGAGAAAATATTCCAACCATCGTTGCCGCAAATCGTATCGCAGAACAAAGAATCATCAATATCAAGAAAATAAAATCATCCTTTTAGTACACCGGTAATTTTACCACTCGTTCTTACACAAATCATGTTAAACAGAAGGCACTTAAGAATCAAAGCCCTGCAGAATATTTTTGCATGGCACATGACTGACAAAAGAGATCTAACAAGCTCCAAAAAGAATTTGATGTCCAGCATAGACAATGTCTATGAAATGTATGTCCGGATGCTTGCTTTGTTATCTGAAATTACAGAATACACGGCGATTGACGCTATCGAGCGTTCCAACAAGCACTTCCCAACCCCGGAAGATCTTAATCCCAACCAGAAGCTATTGCATAACAAGTTTATTGTTTTGCTTCAAAAGAACCCTGAATTCCAGGCTGCAGTAAACAAATACCAGATCAATTGGAATGCAGAGCCTGATTTCCTTAAAACTATTTACAACAAGCTTAAAAGTACACCTGAATACACGGCTTATTTGGCAGACCCGGATGAAAGCCTGGAAGGATCCAAAGAGATCATCAAGTTTATCTTCCGGAAAATCATTTTGAAGAGCCAGAACATCATTCAGGCTTTTGAAGATAAGTTCATTAACTGGCCGGTAGATAAAGAGGTGATGCAGGGTATGGTTGCAAAAACATTGAAAAACTTTACCTCAGAAGATCCTTTTAAAAACAAGTTGACGCCGATCAGTGCCGATTGGGACGAGGACAGTAAGTTTGTTCAGGAGTTGTTTCTATATACCCTGAAGAACAACGATTCCTATCAGAAAATGATAGCCGAACGGACCAAGAACTGGGAGTCGGAGCGTATTGCCTTAATGGATACAATTCTGATGAAGATGGCCATTTGTGAGCTCTTAAACTTCCCATCCATACCAGTGAAAGTAACCATCAATGAGTACCTGGACTTGTCTAAGGATTACAGTACCCCAAAGAGTAATTCGTTTATTAATGGTATATTGGACAAAATTTTAGGCGACCTGAAAAGAACGGACAGCATCCACAAAACTGGTCGCGGATTAATTGAAGAATAGAAATATGAAACAAATCTTAGCTTTGGCAATTGTTGCCATGTCTTTGGCTTCTTGCCAGCAAAATACGTCTTCCACTCAAGCTGGAGCAGACACGACTGCAAGCAGCACATCAACCAGTTCCATATCCTCTGCCTTAGTGCCAGCACCGGCTGATGCCCCTGTACTGACCTTCGAAGAGCCTGGACACGACTTTGGGAAAATTAAAGAAGGCACCAAAGTACACTACGACTTCAAATTCAAAAATACAGGAAAGTCACCTTTGATCATTACCAACGCAACGGCAACTTGCGGCTGCACCGTACCGGAGCCACCTAAAGAGCCGATTCAGCCTGGTGCTACCGGTGTCATAAAAGTGGTATTTGACAGTACAGGAAAATCAGGTATGCAGGATAAAGTCATTACCGTGACTTCCAATGGTAATCCTTCCGTTAACGACGTACACCTTGTTGGTGTCGTAAATCCTGCTTCATAACACATAATAATAAAAAGAACAATATGACATCAACAGTAATATTACAAGCCGCAGGTGGTGGAAACATGTTAAGTACCCTGGTACCTATGGTACTCATCATGGTGGTATTTTATTTCTTCATGATCAGACCTCAGGTTAAAAAAGCAAAAGACCACAAGAAATTGGTAGCTGACCTTGGAAAAGGCGACAAAGTGGTAACTACAGCCGGTATTCACGGAAGAATTATCGATCTGAATGAAGCAACTTTCCTTATTGAAGTGGAAAGTGGTGCAAAGATCAGATTTGATAAGTCCGCCATCTCACTGGATGCAACCAAAGCAACCGCACCGAAAGCCTAATTTTGGCACATACATATAGCCGCTTCAGCGTTTGGAGCGGCTTTTTTGTTTTAGTAAATTTGAGTACTTTGCCTGTATGCCATTAATTAGACTCACAAAAGTAGAAAGGAAGCGGTTTTTGGCATTAATCTCCTGCCTGCTTCTAGCTATTGCCGCCTGGCTGGCTATGGCCTTAAATAATAAGTACGTCTATACCGCCAAAACGGTCCTGGTCTACAAGAACTTCCCCCAGAACAAAGCCTTTCATCCGCTGCAGTCCGACACCGTTGACCTGCAGGTTGAGGGTACAGGCTGGCAGTTGTTATTTGCCCGTATGCGGGTCAATCCACCGTCCATATCCATCAGCCTGGATAAGCTCAATAACAAAGATTACATTCTTTTCTCAGAACAACTGTTCAGCGTAAACAACCAGCTTGAAACCAAGCAGAAGATCATCTCAGTAAAGCCGGATACCTTGTATTTTGATTTTTCCAAAAGAAAAGTGAAGCGGGTGCCCGTAAAACTAGTCTCCAGGTTCGGATTTGCAAACCAATATGGTGTTTCGGATGATATCGAAGTCACGCCCGATCATGTCACTGTATCCGGGCCTCAACATGACATTGACCAGATCAAAGAGTGGAAAACGGATACGTTGAAATTGGAAAATCTTCAGAATACAACCATTACCCGTGTTGCTATGATGCAGAACAAGTTCAAAAATGTAAATATTTTTCCGGCAAGTGTAGAAGTCCATGTTCCCGTTGATGAATTCACAGAGAAGACGATCGAGCTTCCACTGAAGGTGATTAATAACCCGGAATATTACGGTTTGAAGTTGTACCCGAAAAAGGTTAAAGTGACCTTCTTAGTGGCGCTGTCGAGTTATCAGCAGATCAATGAAGAATTTATGGAAGCTACCGTGGATCTAAATGAATGGAAGCAACTGCATCACGAGCAGCTTAGCGTAACCATGACCCGCTTCCCTGAATTCTGTAAGTTTGTACGTGTTGTGCCGAATAAGGTCGACTTTATAATAGAACGATAAACATGCTCAAAGTAGGAATAACAGGGGGGATTGGAAGTGGTAAAACTACAGTATCCAAAGTTTTTGAAGTACTCGGCATCCCCGTATTCTATGCGGATGTGGTTGCCAAGGAGATCATGGTCACGGACCTAATCTTAATGGAAGGCGTCCGCGCGGCTTTCGGCGAGGAGAGCTATTCTGCTGCAGGCGTACTGAACAACAAACACATTGCGAAAATTGTATTTAATGATACCTTACAATTGGAAGCCCTTAATGCACTGGTTCATCCGGCAGTATTCCGGGCATTCGATAGCTGGCTCGCCGGGATTCCCTCAACAACTCCCTATATCTTAAAAGAAGCAGCCCTGCTGTTTGAAAGCGACTCGTATAAGATGTGCGATACAAGTATCCTTGTTCTGGCGCCAGAAGCGGTTAAACTGAACCGGGTGATGAAACGCGACCAGGTGACGGAGGAACAGGTGCGTGCCCGCATGAACAAACAATTATCCGATCAGCAGAAGCTTGCCCTGGCTGATCATCAGATTTACAATGACGAACGCCAGTCCATCATTTTGCAGGTGATGGAACTGAATACGCGCTTTGTCAATACTTAACAACATGATTTTAAATGATTTTATAGTGTCAACCAGCCTTGGCCTATATTGCCGGTATGGCGACTTTTACCTTGACCCGAACCAGGCTGTAAAAACAGCTGTTATATCCCATGCCCACGGCGATCACGCCTGTAATGGCAATCAGCATGTTTATTGCACCCAGGCAACCTCGCTGTTTATGCTGCATCGCTACAAGAAGTTTGCCGCCGTCGAATTTCATATTCATACATACCACGAAACTTTCGATGTAAATGGCGTCCAGGTCATGTTTATATCTGCCGGCCATATACTCGGTTCTGCTCAGGTGGTGATGACTTACCAGGGTACACGATATGTCTATACCGGTGATTATAAATTGCAACCAGATCCCACCTGTGAGCCGGTCGAGTTTGTGCAGGCAGATGTCCTGATCACAGAAAGCACCTTTGCTAATCCCAATACCCAGCACCCGAAAGCAGAAGACGAAATATTAAACCTGCAGCAAACCAGTGCCAACATCATGTTGGGTGCTTATGCCTTAGGGAAGAGTCAGCGATTAATTCGCCTGATCAACGACTGTTGTGAAAACAAGCGAATCCTGGTCCATCACAGCATTATGCCTTTCGTCAAGATTTATGAGCGGCTGGGTGTTCATATGGGCGCATACGAGATGTATGACCGCAAGGTGATGAAGTCTACGCCCGGAGGGCTCATCTACCTGGTTCCACCAATGGTTTTCCGGAGCTACATCAAAGCGATAAACGTGGTCAGGGTATTTGCTTCCGGCTGGAAGAACCTGCAAAGCAAGGAATTGCAACTTTGTATCTCGGACCATGTAGACTGGAGTGATATCCTGGAGACAATCACACAGGTGAAGCCTGTCGAAGTATGGACCACCCACGGGAGCGGCGAACATCTGGTTCGTCATTTCGAGGGTAAGATCAAGGTCAAGGTATTGTGATGATGGTCGAAGGCGTAGATTTCTACTTTAATGAAGATGGCCTGATGGTCTTCACAGAGGCTTATCACCTGAAGCGGGGTACTTGTTGCAAGAACAAATGTAAGCATTGCCCATGGGGCTATGGCCGTCCGAAGAAAGAGAAGAAATAAGGCTTAGTGTCCGGCAGTGTAAAAGCCGATCAAGGCTACGGTGATCCCGATCAGGACCGCCACCATTTTTTTGCGCGTAAACTTATGGTCTACGCTGGTCTCGAACAAAATGGTTGTGGAGATGTGCAGGAAGATCCCGATCACAATACCCATCATCTTATTGAAGTAAGATTCGATACCGCCAATACTTCCTGTACTGATCCCATAGCTTAAAAAGAAACCCAGGGGAGCCATCAGTGCGAATATAGCAATGAAAAACAGCAGACTTGGTGCTTTGTAATGGTTCTGCATCAGGATACTGGCCAGTGCAAAAGCAGCGGGTATGTGGTGCAGGGCAATCCCGAAGATCAATTCATTGTGCTGATCCTTTGCCAAAGGCATGCCTTCTAAAAAGGCGTGCAGGCATAAGCTGATCATAATTGGATAAGGAAAAGTATGCCCCTGTTCGTGATGGTGGTGGTGCATATGCCCGTGCTCCACACCCTCAGAGAACTGCTCCAAAAACACCTGAATAAGAAAACCGATCAGAATGTATATGCCGATGTCATGCGCGTCCACGCCCGAGTATGCATCCGGAATAAGGTGCAGCACCGTAATGGCAAACAGGTAGGCGCCACTAAACGATAAAATTAGCTTCAGGAGCTTGGATCTGTCGCTTTTCACCAGGAAGATCGAGCAGCCACCTAAAAAGGCACAAAAGAATAAAACTAATATTTTCCAGATCTCCATTTAAATATGTGGTTGCAGTCTTTTGTACAATGATCCCGTAAACAGACCAATGGCCGTTCCCAGTATAGCGCCTGCAACAGTATCGATCGGGTAGTGAACGCCGACATAAACCTGAGACATGGATATCAGGAATGCCCAGGCCAGACCGATGGGCAGGATTGGCTTCCAGGATCTGTAAAAGACAAAGATGAGAAACACCGCGATGGCGAAATGGTTTGTTGCATGCGAAGATGGAAAGCTATACCCACTGCCGCAGGGTACCCGGTGGATGATCAGATCGGCAAGCCGGAAGTCATTGCAGGGCCTGATCCTGCCCACAAAGGGTTTGATCATTTTGGATGCAATTGTATCTCCAAGGCCGAAGGTCAGGAGCATCAAAGCAACCAGATACCAGCCTTTACGCTTGTATTCACGTACCAGAAAGATGATGATGAACAGGTATAAGGGCGACCAGAAAAATTTGTTCCTCAGGAGCGGGGCAAGCCAATCCAAAAATCCACAGGACAGGCCTTTGTGAATCTTTAAGAAAAGATCAAGATCAAACTCCTGAATGCTCAGTATCATGCTTTTTTGCAAACTAAGATCAAACGGTCAGATTTGTTCTCATCGTAGTCCTGGAGACTGTAGCTGCCGAAAGTCTGCTCGATCTTTAAGCCGCTTTTCTCCATCATCCGCTCAAAGTCAGTCAGCGTAAAAGCCTGAACACGTTCCTCAAAGGCATAATCCTTATTCCTGTGCTCAAAATTAATGTGCTTAATGATCTTTCCGTCCGAAACAAACTTGTTGAGCTGGAATTCGATGCCGTCAACAGTCTTGATTTCCTTTTGGGTCAGATTTCTTAAGATCTTGATCGTATTGAAATAGTCGACCACCAGCGTGCCATCTGGTTTCAGACCTTTGCAAAACGACTTCAGTGCGTTCACATGGTCCTTTTCAGAATCAAAATAACCAAAGCTCGTGAACAGGTTCAACGATATGTCGAAGTAGTTGATGAACGACAGCTTGCGCATATCGTGAACAAAGAAATGCAGGTGCTTTTGCTCGAACTGCTTGGCATACTTGATATTCTGTTCAGACAGATCAATTCCAGTTACATCATATCCCTTCCTATTCAGATAGATGGCATGCCGCCCACGGCCACAAGCAATATCGAGGATCCTGGAGTTCGGTGCAGGTTTCAGATAGGAGGAGAGGTTGTCAATTAAGAATTCCGCCTCCTCGTCGTTACGCTGACTGTAAAGTATATGATAGTAAGGAGAGTTGAACCAGTACTGAAACCATTTACGCTGCATAGAGCCTTGTTTATTCGTCGTTTAAAAAAGCAAATATAGTATTTTGTAATCCAATTGGACCAATTGACCCTCTTTGTGTTTAATTCAACGCCCTGAGTAAATTTTTCTTAATTTTGGAAAAAAAACAAAAACAAATTGACGTTAATCAAATCAATCTCCGGAATCAGAGGTACAATCGGTGGCCTTGCAGGCAATGGCCTGACCCCAATAGATGTCGTAAAATTCACTGCTGCTTTCGGCAGCTGGGTGATCAGCAAAACGCAAAATAAGAAGATCGTTCTCGGCCGGGATGCCCGGATCTCCGGGGAAATGGTGAATAACCTCGTTATTGGTACCCTGCAGGGACTTGGAATCGAAGTTATTGACCTGGGTTTGTCGACTACCCCCACCGTAGAGATTGCAGTTCCACTAGAGCAAGCCGGGGGCGGAATTATTTTAACCGCCAGCCATAATCCCAAACAGTGGAATGCGTTAAAGTTATTGAACAGTAATGGAGAATTCATCAGTGATGCAGACGGTAAGCAGGTCCTGGACCTGGCTGAGGCTGCAGACTTTGAGTTCGCCAGTGTAAATGATCTGGGAAAGGTCATTAAAAATGATACCTATCTTCAGAAGCATATTGATATGATCCTGGCTTTGCCATTGGTAGATGTAGAAGCTATTAAAGCGGCCAATTTTAAGATCGCCATCGACTGTGTAAACTCAACAGGCGGCATATTTGTTCCGGCGCTATTGAAGGCATTGGGTGTAAAAACGGTGTTTCCGCTGTTCTGTACGCCAAACGGCGATTTTCCGCATAACCCGGAGCCGCTTCCCGAAAACCTGCAACAGATTTCCAGAGAAGTACAGGAAAAGAATGCCGACCTTGGTATTGTCGTTGATCCGGATGTAGATCGCCTTTGCTTTGTTTGTGAAGACGGATCCATGTTCGGGGAAGAATATACGCTGGTTGCCGTTGCGGACTATGTGTTGAAGAATACACCTGGAAATACAGTTTCCAACCTGTCCTCTACCCGCGCCTTGCGTGACGTGACGGAAAAATCAGGAGGGGTTTACAACGCGGCAGCTGTTGGCGAGGTGAACGTGGTGAATAAGATGAAGGAAACGAATGCGATTATTGGCGGAGAAGGAAATGGTGGAGTGATCTATCCGGAGTCGCATTACGGTCGGGATGCCCTGGTTGGAATTGGCTTGTTCCTGACACACCTGGCGAAATTTGGTAAGTCCATCTCGCTGTTGAGAAGCAGTTATCCGAATTACCACATCTCTAAGAACAAGATTACGCTTACCGCAGAAATGGACATTGATGCCTTATTGCTGCAGGTGCAGGAAAAATATAAAGCGCAGCCACATTCAACCATTGACGGTCTAAAGATCGAATTTGATAATGAATGGGTGCACTTAAGACGCTCAAACACGGAACCGATCATCCGGATATATAGTGAGGCCCAAAACGAAACCGTGGCTGAAAATCTGGCGAGTAAGATCATCGCTGATATCAAAGAAATATTAAAATTAAGTTGATTTGTTATGAACAGAATCTATTTAGATAATGCTGCAACTACGCCCTTAGATAAAGACGTGATGGCCGAAATGCTTCACGTTATGGAAAACGCCTACGGCAATCCATCCTCCATACATGCGCAGGGGCGGGAAGTGCGAACGCTGCTTGAAAAAGCACGTAAGACCGTTGCAGGCTTACTAAATGCAGTGCCAGCGGAGATCTTTTTTACTTCCGGAGGTACTGAGGCCGACAATACCGCTATTCGCTGCGGGATCCAGGCTTTTGGCATCCGTCATGTAATTACTTCCAAAATTGAACACCATGCGGTAGAACATACGCTGGAGATGCTTCTAAAACAAGGCACCATAGATCTGGTTAGTTTTGTGGACGTGGATTCTAAAGGGAATATCGACTACAACCATTTGGAAGAATTGCTCAAGAACAACCCGCGTTCATTTGTATCTCTGATGCATGCGAACAACGAACTGGGTACGTTAACAGATATCGACCGGGTAGGAACGCTTTGTGCGGAGTACGATGCGATATTCCACTGCGATACCGTACAGACGATGGGCCACTACCGTCATGACGTTAAAAAGCTTAAAGCACACTTCATCGTATGTGCGGCCCATAAACTGCACGGACCAAAGGGCGTCGGCTTTTTATATGTAAACC